>Ga0105053_10003432_pt1 | contig 24100 bp, 16 predicted proteins | sample BON01_FD_78093 | JGI IMG/M metagenome (GOLD analysis project Ga0105053, IMG submission 78093) | Freshwater microbial communities from Lake Bonney liftoff mats and glacier meltwater in Antarctica - BON-01 | ecosystem: Environmental > Aquatic > Freshwater > Ice > Glacier meltwater | place: Lake...
AGAATGATGTGGACCGTATCACCGTGCTGTTTACCGATTTTTTTACGGATTTGTGCTTTTACCGGCAAAAACAGCTGGCCATTGCCCATGGGCAAGAGCTTGTATTTTCGAATTTCGAATTCATCAATACTTCCGCGAACGCTCACCCAGCCGAAGGGCGCCTTTTTGTTTGGCGCAATTTCCGGCAGAGCAACATAAGTCCAGCCACCCTTGCCGGCTATTTTTTGCAGATAATAAATGGCATCAACCAGCTTAAGGTTTTCCATATGTTCATCAAATAGGCAATACGCTTACAAAATGAACAAATGTTAGCAGAAAAGCCAGGTATTGTCCAGCTAATTATTTCCAGCCCCCACCTAAGGCTCGGTATATATTTAGCTGTGCATTTACTTGTTTGAGCTTAATTTCTACGAGCTCAACATTGGCGCTTAAAGCTTCCCGCTGGGTAAGTAATACCTCCATATAATCGGCACGAGCAGCATTAAACAAACTATTTGAAATCGTAACCGATTGGGTAAGCAACCCTACTTCCTGGAGTTTAGTGTCGTAGCTCTTTTGGTAATTATCCACTTTTGCCAATTGATTCACGATATCTACATAGGCCTTTAGTATGGTTTGCTCGTAAGTATATACCGCTTGAATTTGTTTGGCGTTGCTATTATAATACAGGGCTTTAATTGCATTTCTGTTCACTAAGGGCGTTACCATATCACCCGCAAGGGAGTATAAAATTGACTCGGGAAAGAACAAATAGGCAAGTTTAAACGACTGCAAACCAACACCAGACTGGATGTTATAGGTAGGATAAAATTGTGCACGTGCTACTTTTACATCTAATTTGGCTGCCTGCAGCGCTAATTCCGCTTGTCGGATATCAGGCCGGTTGGTTAACATTTGGGCAGGTACACCTGAATAAACAACGCCTATAGTCATTTCCTGAAAAGCGGCTGTACTTCGCGTTACGGGCTGTGGAAAAGCGCCAATCAAAAAGTTTATTTTGTTTTCGGCTGCTACAATTTGTTGTAATATATCGTACTGCAAATTTTTTGTATTTAGTAGCTGTGCTTCAAACCTATTTACGGCGAGTTGTGAAACTTTCGCAGCATTTTTTTGCTGTTTAATAATTTCAAATGCATCGTTTTGAATAGTGATATTATTTTTGACAATGGTCAATAAATTATCCAGCGCAATTAGTTCATAGTATGTGCTGGCAATTTCGGAGACCAACTGGGTGACCATGAAGTTTTTACCATCAATACTGGCGAGGTAACGAGATACTGCAGCCTTTTTTGCATTGCGTAGTTTTTTCCATACATCTACTTCCCAGCTAGCATAAGCCCCATAGGTATAATCATGCAGTGGCTCCGGAAAGGGAGTTCCCGGCCTTATGGCGAGCTGATTTTCAACCGCACCTTGGCGGGTATATTTACCTACCTTTTCTGTAGAAGCACCACCATGGAGCGTGACAAAAGGCAAATATTCACCTTTTCTAGCCCGAATTTCGTTTCTATTTATTTCAATTTCCTGTTGGACAATATTTAATTCCTGATTTTTATCGAGTGCTTGTTCAATTAAACTTGTCAGATTGGAATCGGTGAAATAAGTTCGCCAATTTATTACAGCAATATTGGTGGTATCGGAGAATTGCGCGTAGGGAAATGTTGACGGTACTGCTTTATTCTCAGTTTTTGAGGTGAGTTTCAAAGCTTTACAGCCCGAAAATACCACAATAAAGAGCGCAAGAGAAGTGTACTTATATATCTTACTTGTTTTCATTTCCATACTTTTTACGGTTAGCTACTTTAAGCATAAGTCTGATTTTTTGCATTTTTTTAAGCAGCGAAGCCGTCGAATTTCCTGCCATAAAATCCTCGCTCAATGGTGTTTCGTTTTGTTCGCGTATCAGTTTTCTGCCTTGTGCGAGTGAGCCAAAAATGTAATAAAGTCCGGGCACGATAATTACCCCGAAAAGGGTTCCGAACAACATGCCACCAAAAGCCGATGCACCAATTGTCCGGTTGCCTACAGCCCCTGCACCCGTTGCGAATACGAGTGGGATTAATCCTGCCATGAAGGCGAACGAGGTCATCAAAATAGGTCGGAAACGAACCTTCGCCCCTTCGATGGCCGCGCTGAACACGGTATAACCCTGCTGGTGTTTTTGAACAGCGAATTCTACGATAAGGATCGCGTTTTTCCCCAAAAGCCCCACCAACATGATTAGGCCAATTTGCGCATACACATCATTGGCCAAGCCCATGGTTTTTAAAAGCAAAAAAGAGCCAAATATTCCCACCGGGAGCGAAAACACAACAGCGAGTGGAATGATGAAGCTTTCGTATTGAGCGGCGAGTACCAAGTACACAAATATTAATACGATGATGAAAATATACACCGCCTCGTTTCCGCGACGCGACTCGTCGTACGAGAGGCCTTCCCATGCAATGTCGTAGCCATTAGGTAGCGTTTCTTTGGCAACTTCGGTGATAGCGGCTATGGCGTCGCCTGAGGTATATCCAGGCGCAGGTATACCTTTGATAGCGGAGGAGGTGTATAGGTTAAATCGTGTAATTTCATTGGGACCTTGTTTTTTCTCCATTCGCATGAAGGCCGAGTAGGGCACCATTTCATTGTGGTCGTTTTTGATGTATAGGTTAAGTACATCAGAGGGTAATTGGCGGTATTCAGGGGCGGATTGGGTGTATACCTTATAAAAGGTATTAAATCGAACAAAACCCTGCTCGTAGGTACTACCAATTAAAACGTTCAGGTTTTCCATGGCTTTACCTATCGATACCCCTTTTTGCATGGCCAGCTCATTGTCGATGACTAGCTCATATTGCGGGTAGTTGGCAGCAAAAAAGGTAAACAGCCCCGTTAATTCCGGACGTTTTCTGAGTGCTTCCATAAAGCTGGTATTTACCTGGTCGAACTCGAGATAGTCAACAGTGCTGTGTTTGTCTAACATCCGCAGCGAAAAACCATCCGAAGAACCATAACCGGGCACTGCTGGTGGCTCGAAATACTCGATGATGGCGCCGAGGTTTTTGGTTTTTTCCTCGAGCTCTTCGATGATTTCTTTGACGGAATGATGTCTTTTCGACCAGTCCTCAAGGTTGATAAGACAAGTGCCCGCATTCGAGCCCCTGCCTTCGGTGAGAATTTCGTAACCGGCTAAGGAGGAAACCGACTGAATGCCGTCTATTTCTTCAGCAATGGCCTGTAAATTCCGGGATACGTCATTGGTGTTTTCCAAAGTCGAACCAGGAGGCGTTTGAATGATGGCGTAAATCTGGCCCTGGTCTTCGTTTGGAATAAATCCGGTAGGGAGTGTTTTATTGACGGCAAAAATACCTAAAGCAAAAACAAGGAGGATACCGTAGGTAATGACCTGGCGATTTACAATACGTCTGAGCAATTGGGTGTAGCGACTGGTTAAGGTGTCGAATTTGTTGTTGAACCCATCTATCAGTCTATTGGCTAGTGATTTTTTCCTTGGTTTGCCGTGGTTATTTTTTAAAATCATCGCACACAACACCGGTGTGAGCGTAAGGGCAACAATACCCGAGAGGATGATGGCACTTGCCATGGTGATCGAAAACTGCTTGTAGAAGACACCCACCGGGCCTGTCATAAAGGCGACCGGTATAAAAACCGCTGTCATTACCAGGGTAATGGCGATAATTGCACCGCTGATTTCGCCCAGTACCTGTTTTACGGCATTAAATGGCGAGAGATGTTCGGCTTCCATCTTGGCATGCACCGCTTCTACCACCACAATGGCATCATCTACCACAATACCGATGGCCAGTACCAAGGCGAATAGGGTGATTAAATTGATGCTTAAGCCAAACAGCTGCATGAAGAAAAAGGCACCAATGAGAGATACGGGCACAGCGATGAGGGGAATGAGGGTCGAGCGCCAATCTCCCAAAAAGACGAATACAACGAGGGCGACCAAAATGAAGGCCTCCAAGAGGGTGTGTAGTACTTTTTCGATGGAGGCGTCTACAAATTTTGAAACGTCGTAGTTGATTTCATAATCCATACCTGGAGGGAAATCAGCTTTCATTTCTGTGAGCTTTTCCTTTACACGATCGATGACTTCGCTGGCATTGCTGCCGAAATTTTGTTTTAAAACGATGGATGCAGCGGGATAGCCGTCTTTGTTGGAATAGATATCAAAAAACTCACTGCCTAATTCCACATCGGCAACATCTTTTAGCTTGAGCATTTCACCGTCCTGATTGGCTTTGACGATGATTTCTCCATACTCTTCGGGCTTATTAAAGCGGCCTTTATAGGTCAAAACATACTCTAACGACTGAGCGGTTTTTCCAGAGGCCTGCCCCAGCCGACCCGGTCTTCCGATGACGCTTTGTTCGTCAATGGCTGCCAAAACTTCTTCGGTGGAGATATTATAAGCCCGCATTCTGTCGGGCTTCAGCCAAACGCGCATCGCAAATTGGCGACTGCCCAATATCTGCGCTCGTCCCATACCGCTGATACGCTGTAACTCAGGCAAAATATGTACGCTGGCATAGTTGTATAGGAATTTTTCGTCGGCCTTTTTGTCTTTGCTAAAGAGGTTGACGTACATCAACATACTCGGCTGAATGGGCGTGATGATGACGCCTTCCCGCTGAACGAGCGGCGGCAGGTTGTTCATCACCTGGTCGACCCTGGTTTTTACGTTTACAACGGCCGCATTGGGGTCGGTACCGGGCTCGAAAACAATTTGAATGGTGGCTTCGCCCGCGCTGGTTGCGTCGGAGATGAGGTATTGCATTCCCTGCACCCCATTGATGGCGCGCTCGAGCGGGATGAGGGTGGTGTTTACAAGTACCTCGGCACTAGAACCTGGGTAGGCGATGAATATATTCACCCGCGGAGGGGCGATTTCGGGAAATTGGGCGATAGGTCTTGTCTTAATTGCCAATATGCCCAAGAAGATGATGGCAATGGAGATGGTAATGGCAAGAACCGGCCTTTGGATAAATTTACTAAACATGGGGAGTGCTTTTAATAGGTGGCACTATTCAGCATGAAGCTGAGTGAGTTCAGAAATGATCTGCTGTTGCGGCCGGAATTTCATGCGGATATGCTGCTTGTTTTTAACATTCCGCAGCCCTTCAACTAAAATTTTATCGCTTGTACTTAAGCCTTCCACCACGGTATATAAATGGGGCATTTCTTTGCCGATGGTGATTTGCCGCGCTTCTAAAATGCCATCGGCCCCAACGACAAATACGTATTTTTTGTCGAGGACTTCATAGGTAGCTTTTTGAGGAATGAGTAGGGCCTTGGTAAGCACAACAGGGAAGTGGATGTTGCCGGTTTCTCCGTGCCGCAGCTGCCTTTTTGGATTGGGAAAGGTTGCCCGGAAGGCAATATTGCCATTCTCATTGTTGAAGTCGGCTTCGATGGTTTCGATTACGCCGGGGTATTCGAACATGCTGTTATTGGCCAGGTGTAGCTTTACTTTGGGCAAACGATCTAAGGTGCCAGCAGAGGTATAGTCTAGATATTCGGCTTCGGTTACATTAAAGTACACCCACACTTTGCTGTTGTCGGATAAGGTCGATAACAACTCACCTTCGTCTAAAAGGCTGCCTAAACGCACTTGGAATTTACCGATGATGCCGTCGAAGGGGGCACGAATCTCTGTGAAATCGAGATGGGTTTGTGCCAGTTTTAAAACGGCATTGGCCTTGTCTAATGTGGCGCCAGCGAGAGCCAGTTCACTTTGGGAGACGATATTGCTGTCGGCGAGTTTTTTGGTGTTTAAGTACTCTATTCGGGCATAGTTTGCCTCGGAGCGCGCCCTACCTACCTCGGCTTCGTAAACCATAGGCATGACCTTAAATAAAAGTTGCCCCTTTTTAACGGCTTGTCCCTCGTCGACGAAAATTTTATTGAGGTAGCCCCTTTCCAAAGCACGGAGTTCGATGTGCTGAATAGAGCGAATCTGGCAGACATATTCCTGCTGAATGACGGTGTCTTTTTCTATGGGGTTGGTGACTAAAAAGGCGGTTTCTTCGACCTTTTCTTTTTTTGCAGTTTGACAGCTTGTGCCCAAGAGCATGCTGAATATGCTGCCGTAAACGAGTATTAATTTCATTATTAAGGGTGATTTTTTAAAATTGACCAAAGGGAAAGGCGTGTAGTTTGGCGTAATGTTTTCCAAAACACAGCGGATCAACCGGTCGCAAAAGGGCGACACGTTGAACGGTTCAATTCAAAAAATCAGGCTAAATAACTTTTCCAGGCATGGAAAAGGATGTAGAAGGGAACTTCTGTACGGTTCAATACGCAGCGTGCCAGCTGCCCAATTTGCCTGTGTGTTAGGCTGGTCGACTGAAAGGCGAAATCACCGAGGCTGTGGCCATCGGAGTCGTCAACGTCTTCTTTTTCCGTATTATTTGTCTCTTCCGGCTTCTCTAAAGGGGTCTTGTCAGGAAAAGAAGTGGCAGCGGGATGGTAAGTAGCGGCATCAAAAAGGCCGACAGATAGCACATCTGTCTTATCGCTGTAGGCGTTTTGGGTGGGTAGGCTGTTTTCGGTATTGGCAGCAAAAGCGCTGCTTGCCAGTGGAAACGCCCATATTAAGCACAATACAAACCACAAGCTACGTTTCCATAGTCTTGATGTAGTTCGACCGATCGTATTACTGCTGTTGTGTAAGCGCATATTATTGTGCAAATGTAAGCCTTATTTTTTCTGTCGTGTGGATCTGTAACATTTTTTAAGCAGGTGTAGTACAGCGCGTTTGGGTGTTGATTTAAAGGCTGTTTAGCTGTGATTTGTGGCACTCCCCCTTCCATTTTTGCCTCCTGAATTGAGTCGCCAATTTTAACGTGCTCATAGCCTCATTCAAGCTCATCCCGGCTTTTTGTGCCACGAACACATTAGCTTTTTATGCAAACGCTTCAAGCGGCATGAGGTTTTTGTTTTTCGCTTTTATAGTCTGCTTTAATTTTAAGTGCCATTTCTGTTTTTTTCTAAGGTGTTTTTTTGGTTTTCTTTTAAAAACCTGAACACAACTCAGCCACAAGCCCAATACGTGCCACAACTCCTTCAACGAAAATAAAGCGCATCTGAGATCTACTTTGAAAGTTAAACAGCTTCCCTGTCGTCCCATAAACGAAAAACACGTAATAGGATACTTGTGGCTTTTACAAACGGTTGTACGTCTGCGCAGGGTCAAAACAAGCGCTTCTAAATAAGAAATACACCTTAACTTCGTTCCCGTTGAGTTAAAGGAGGAAAGATTGAGATATCTGCTTTTTGTATTGGTTGTGGTAGCAGGCTGGTTGAGTGCCTGCCGGCAAGACCGCTTTATGGCCAATGCCGACATTGAGCTGCGTTTTGAGACCGATTCAGTGCTGTTTGATACCGTGTTTACCACGGTGGGTACTATCACCAAACGTTTTAAAGTATTTAATCCCACCAACCAAAATATCAGTATCGACGAAATATTCCTCGGGGGTAGAAGGGCGACGGGAACATCCAATTATCGGCTGAATATTAACGGTTTGCCGCAGAATGATGCCCGCAATGTACAACTGCCCAAAGGCGATAGCCTTTACATTTTTGTGGAAGCTACTATTGATCCGAATTCGGCCCTGACGCCTTATTTGGTGGTCGACTCGGTGATGTTCCGCTCAGGTAATAAAACGGGCAAGGTAAACCTGACGGCCTTTGGTCAGAATGCCCATTTTGTGGGCAATGAATTTCTGCCTTGCGATACCGTCTGGACAGATTTATTGCCGATTGTAGTCTACCAAAGTGTGGCTATCGATAGCTTATGCAAGCTCACCATTCAAGCAGGCACACGTATTTATTTTGCCAAAAACGCAAGTTTATTTGTGCTCGGTACCTTAGAGGTAAACGGCACTAGCAACAACCCTGTTGAATTCCGGGGCGATCGTTTGGATCCTTTTTATAACGAATTGTCAGGGAGCTGGAGCGGCATACGTTTTTTACGGGGCAGCATAAACAATGTGATTAATTACGCCAACATCCGAAATGGAACCGTGGGCATACAAGTCGACTCTTTACCGGTGAGCGGTACTGCGCCTAATCTACTTTTGCGAAATACGACGATTGATAACTTCGCAATAGCTGGTCTGGTCGGATTTACAGCTCATATTGAAGCCGATAATGTGCTTATTTCCGAATGTGGTCGGTTTAATGTGTACGGTGATGTGGGTGGCACCTACAATTTCCGGCACTGTACGCTGGCGAGTTATGGCTTTAATTTTAGCCGGTCGACGCCGGTAGTTTTTTTGAGTAATACAGGTAGCAGTTCGGGTATGCGTTATTCTTTGTCGGCTTCTTTTCGCAACAGCATCATCTACGGCAACCGCCGTGAAGAAATGGTACTGGATACCTTCCCTGGCTTGCCGCTGGAGGTAGCGTTCCGCCACAATATGCTACGCACCGAAAGGCCCAACGACATCGGTATAAACAACCTATATAATGCCGATCCCCGGTTTAAAAATGCCATAACGGGCGATTATAGCATTGACACTTTGAGTATGGCCAGTCGTTTTGGCGAAAATCTCATTCCCTTTTTCCCGCAGTTGGCAACGGACTTAGAGGGGAAGCCACGGGGAAATCCTCCTACGGTGGGTGCCTTGGAGAGAACGGAGTAGTTCGGGGGGTGTCTCCTCCTAAAAAAGCTTGACGGTTTTGGAGGTTAAATGTGAGTTTGTGCGGCCTTAGGTGAAACGGGTTTTTGATGAAATAGCTGTCACGATGAGCTTGTTGAATTGGGGCTGATCATTTGCTATAATTAATTTTAAGTTGACGGTGTTTGAACTTGGCAGAAACAAAGCACAGGACTAGTATAAATCAGCTGTTTTATCTTAATTTTGGCACAAAATAAATATCGGATGTACAATCCCAGTCACGCCCACATTATTTTAATCCCCTACGATTTTACAGATCGTTCGGACTGCGCACTCGCCCATGCCAACGCCATTGCCCGCAAAGCTGAGGACACAATTACCTTGCTTCATGTATATAACGCCGAAAGCAAAAGCCGCGCAAAAAAGCTTGGTAAAAGTCTGAAAGACTTAAACGACGATCTCGCTGCTGTCGCCGCAGCCAATCAAACAAGTTCAGGTTTAGCCACCAACTACCAACTTGAAGAAGGCAGCGTTTATGAGCTGATTCCCGAGCTATGCAAAAAAATGGATGCCCGCCTTTTGGTGATGGGTACCCACGGTATACAAGGTTTGCAGCATATTACGGGTGCCAATATCCTCAAAGTGGCTGTCGATTCTCCAGTTTCAGATATCATCGTGCAAAACCGAATGCCGGCCGCACACGGGTATAAAACCATCGTTTTCCCGATTGATTCGTCCCGGGCAAGCAAACAGAAAACTTTTCAAGCAGCGGGTATGGCTCGTTTATTTGGAGGTAAAGTCCTTATTTTTGCTGCCAGCGAAAGTGACGAATTTGTTCTTCAGAAAGTGACTTTGAATATCCAATTTGCTCAGCGCACTTTTACCGCCAATGGTGTACCACACACCTTGAGCCACGAAGACCCCAAAGGCGCATCTTTCCCGAAACAAGTCGAGGCTTTCGCTACCCAGAACAATGCGGATTTAATCGTAATCATGACCGGTCAGGACCGTGATTTATTGGATATTTTCAGTAAATCACCGGAGGAGAGTTTGGTCAACAACAAAGCTGGGATACCGGTGATGTGCGTAGATCCGCTGAATGCGCAATTCGGGGCGATATTGGGTTCTTAGCAGTCAAAATTTCAAGGTCAAAGTCGTAAACAGGTTTTGAACGGCTCTTTTAACGTAATGTTAGGCGTGTTGCGCTAAATGGGCACAGCTAAAATGGGTGTAATTAGGGGTGTTTTTTGGCTTGGTCGAAGGTAGCTTTACGGACACATTCCTTCAGGGTATTGTTTGAGTGTACTGGCTTTTACGCTTATTTTAGCTGTGCGCGGAGAGCTAAAACGCGTATAATAATCCGCGTGCCATCCTGTAAGCTTCTAAAAACGACGGTTAAATCGTATTTTTGCGCTGCTTAAATCCGTTTCTATTTTGATTATTTACAAAAGTCCCGAAGAAATCGAGCGTATGCGTGAAGCTGCGCAGGTGGTCAGTCGCACCCTTGGGGTGGTGGCAGAGATCATTGGGCCTGGCGTTACGCCCTTGCAGCTAGATAAGCTCGCCGAAACGTATATCCGTGATCAAGGGGCTGTGCCTGGTTTTTTGGGCCTTTACAATTATAAATTTACGTTGTGCACTTCGGTGAACAGCGAGGTGGTGCATGGCATCCCAAACGACCGCCCTTTGCAGGAAGGTGATATTATCAGCGTAGACTGTGGTGCAATTCTGCATGGCTTTTACGGCGACCATGCCTATACTTTTGCCATTGGGGAAGTCGACCCGAAGGTGCAAAAACTACTCGATGTGACGCGTGAGTCGCTCGAAATGGGTATTGAGCAGGTGAAAGTGGGTAAGCGCGTAGGCGACTTAAGCTACGCCATTCAATCGCATGCCGAAAAAAATGGTTACGGCGTAGTGCGTGAGTTGGTCGGCCACGGCTTGGGGCGTAAGATGCATGAAAGTCCGGAAGTGCCGAATTACGGCAAAAAAGGCACCGGCGCTAAATTTCAGAATGGCATGGTGATCGCCATCGAGCCTATGATTAATATGGGCAAAAGAGCCATCCGCCAGCTAAAAGATGGCTGGACTATCGTCACCGCTGACGGTTTGCCATCGGCACATTTTGAGCATGATGTAGCCGTAGTGAATGGGAAAGCCGATGTTTTATCGACTTTTGATTTTGTAGAAGCAGCATTAGCTAAAAAGCAGAAATAAGATGGGACGCGCATTTGAGTACCGCAAAGCCAGAAAATTTGCCCGCTGGGACAAAATGTCGAAGGTATTTACCCGTATTGGTAGAGAAATTGCCATGGCGGTTAAGTCCGGCGGCCCTGACCCGAATAGCAATCCGCGTTTGCGCATCGTTATACAAAACGCGAAAGGTGCCAGCATGCCCAAAGACAGGGTAGAGTCGGCTATCAAAAAGGCATCGAGCAAGGATGAAAAGGACTATGAAGAAGTAGTTTACGAGGGCTACGCCCCCCATGGTATCGCCCTTGTGATTGAAACAGCTACCGACAATCCGACCCGCACGGTCGCCAATATTCGCCATTACTTCAACAAATACGGCGGTTCGCTCGGAACCTCAGGTTCGCTTAATTTTTTGTTCGACCGCAAAGGCATCTTCCGCATTGCTGCCGAAGGAATTGACATCGAAGCGCTTGAATTAGAAATCATCGACCATGGCGCTGACGACATCCGTGCCGAAGAAGGCGACATTGTAGTGACCACGGCTTTCACCGATTTTGGCGCCATGCAAAAGGCGTTGGAGCAAATGGGCGTGAATGTTATTAGCTCTGAACTGGTGCGTTTACCCCTCAGTACAACTGAACTTAACGAAGCACAGGAGGAAGAAGTGATGAAACTGGTCGAAGCCCTCGAAGAAGACGACGACATTCAGCAGGTCTTCGACAATATTGCCTGAGACGTACGAGATTTTTCTAAACGGTTAGCAGGGTTCGTCGGCTGGCGCCTCCTGTTTGTGGTCGCTGCGCTGCCTGTGTATGGGCGCGGGCGCCCTGTTTACACTCCGCTGGCTTTTTGGTGGGCATCGTGCTTAAACAGGAACACTTTTTTCCTTGAATGCAGTATGGGTTGTAACGCTGCGCGGTGTTTTCTACTCAAGACAAGTTTTCTCCAAAAGAAAAGTGCGCTACTACCAAATGGTTACCCGCACTTTATCTTCGGAGACCATCGGCTGACCAGGAGTACAATTGAAGGCCTGCCAGAATTCTGGCATATTGGTGAGTGGGCCAAGAACCCGCTCTTTACCGGGCGAATGCGAATCGGTAAGTATACGTTTGCGCAGCTCTTTTTCGCTGATATTTTGACTCCAGACATGGGTCCAGCCAAGGAAAAAGCGTTGCTGCCAAGTAAAACCATCCACCAAAGGCGGCTCACCGTTTTTGGTAACGGCATTTAGCATTGCATAATAGGCCATGGTTAAACCCGCCAAATCGGCGATGTTTTCACCTTGGGTTAAGGCGCCATTGACATAAAGACTGTCGAGCACTTCAAAGCCGCCGTATTGTTCTACTATCTTTTTCGTGCGTTGCTCAAATTTCGTGCGGTCCCCTTCGGTCCACCAATTGCGCAAATTGCCTTTGGCGTCGAATTTGGATCCTTTGTCGTCGAAGCCGTGGCTAAACTCGTGACCGATTACTGCGCCTATGCCACCGTAGTTTACCGCATCATCGGTGTTAGCATCGAAAAACGGAGCTTGTAATATGCCGGCGGGGAAGACAATTTCGTTGCGTGAAGGCGAATAGTAGGCGTTTACAGTCTGCGGGGTCATGCCCCATTCCGTTTTGTCGACGGGCTGACCGATTTTTTCGATCATAAGCTGAAAACGCCTTTTGTTCACGTCTTGCACATTGGCAAAAAGGGTATTGCGTTTGATATCGACCATGGAATAGTCTTTCCATTGGTCGGGATAGCCGATTTTATAAGTAAAAGCTGCCAGCTTCACCATGGCCTGTGCTTTGGTCTCGGGGCTCATCCAGTCGAGGGCCTGTATGCGTTCGCCAAAAGAGGTGCGTAGCTCTTCTACCATGCCACTTACACGTTTTTTGGCATCGGGAGAGAAGTGCTCTTTCACAAATAGCTGGCCGAGGGTTTCCCCCAAACTGTAGTTGACCAAATCTACGGAACGTTCCCAGCGGGGCTTCATAAATTGGGTGCCACTTAAAACGCCTTTGTAAAAACTGAAGCTTTCGCGCTCCAGGGCAGTAGTCATTATACTCGCAGCGCCATTGATGGCCTGCCAGCGGAAATAGGTCTTCCAATCGGCAAGCGGATATTGCGTAAACATGGCCACCATTCCTTTGAGGAAGTCGGGTTGACCAACGATGAGTGCGTCAAAATCGGGTACCATAAGCAGGGTGAAATACTCCATCCAGTTAAAGCTCGACCAATCGGGGTTACTATAAAATTCATCTGCAGTGAATTTATTATAGGTTTTATCTGGATCACGGCGCTCAACGCGGCTCATGCTGATTTGAGCTAGTTCGGTCTCCATCCTCAGAACCCGCTCGCCGGCTTTAGGGTCTTTCTGACCGGCCAAACCGAACATGGCGTCGATATGTTTGACGTAAGCAGCCCTTATCCGTTTGTTTTCCTCATCCATTTTGAGGTAATAGTCGCGGTCGGGTAAACCTAAGCCGCCCTGCCCAAGATGCACCCGGTTGGCTTCGCTGTCTTTGGCATCGATGCTCACATAAAAGCTGAACATACCACCAATGCCCGCAGGACGTAGTTTAGCTAAAAGGGTAGGGATTTCCTTGGTGCTGCTTAGCGCATTAATTTCGGCCATGGTAGGTGCCAGTGGCTTCACGCCCAGTTTCTCGAGGGTGGCGGTATCTAAAGCGGCGGCATACATATCGCCGACGAGCTGTTCTGGAGTGCCTTTGGCTGATTTTTTTAAGGAGGCGGCATCGAGTATGGCTCGGATTTTTACATCGTTGGCTTTGGCGACCATATTAAAGCTACCCCACCGGCTTTCGGTAGAAGGCATGGGGTTGTTTTTCATCCAACCACCTGCGGCATATTCGTAGAAGTTGACGCATGGATCGGCTTTGGTGTTGAGGTTCGACAGTGGATAACCTGCCGGGGTTTGGGCCGATAACTGCGCGCTGAGCAAAATAGTGGCACTTAACAGTAAACTGCTTTTAAAGAGGATTTGCATTGGACAATTTTGATGAAGGTACGAATATCGCAATGACGCGCGTTTTCCGTGAACGTTTTAAGGGTTTTGACGGATAAATCGTTTGCTGCTGCGTTTGCCTTGATGTTCGAGCACCAATTGGTAGACAGCTGGCGGCAAATGCTGCAAGTCAAGCGCGGCATAACCGGTACTTAAATCAAGTGTTCGCTGCCAAACCGTTTGCCCCAAGGCATTAACCACCCGCAATTGCGTTAAACCACTCAATTCTGCGGTGCGTAATTGTAAATCGCCAGAGCTCGGGTTGGGATAGAGTACAAAAGCAGGACCCATCAGCTGGGGTTGTACGGAGGTGCTACTGAAACTTACCACATAAACGGCACTATCAACGCTGCTATTGACTGCTTCGTAGGCAGCATTCACCAATTCAAGGGTGGAAAGCAGTCGTACGAGGCTGTCGGTGGTGTGGCTATATAACAAACGCACCAAGGGCCGGGGCGTGCCGGAGCGATTGATTGACTGGAAATGACTGGCGATCATGCCTACGACTTTGCCGTTGGGTTTGATGTAGAGGTTGAGGCTTGTCTCCTGTGGCGGAAGCAGACTGAACCCACTTTGCAAGGCCAGGCCGTTCAGCCCAAATTCGAAGGCAAGCATATTGCCGTCGTCGTTGGTAAGGCCGATGTCGATGGTCCGTTGTAGGGTGTCGATGCTCAAAATCTTCAAACGGGCTTGCTGCAGGGCATTGCGTACGCCACGTGGAAATTCGCAAGGGGTAGTTGCGGTTTGAATGAGACAGTTGGCGAGTAAAGCGGCATCCCAAACAGTGACCAAAGAATCTCCGCTGAGGTCGAGACAACGTTTGTAGCTAATGGTATCGAGCGACAAACCTTGCATATATTGGTGTAAATCGCTGGCATTGCGCAGGCTGTCGCGGTTGAAGTCACCATAACGGGCGGTACCTGCACAATCCCCATTACAATCGGGGCGGGCGTTGCCGTAAAGGGTGCCTCTGCAATCGACATAAGGTGTACAATTGGGGAGTTTGGTGTAACGTTTTCGGCCACCGGCGTTGGTGAAGATGTTGATGCATACCTGCGACCAGTTGTTGGTGTAGGTAGTTTCATACCGGCCTAAAGCGTCGGGCGACTGGTCCCAGTTCACCTTCATGGCAAGTATGTATTGGCCATTGGGCACATCGGTTATGTCTATCCACTGACAATCGAGGCCTGAGCCGTAAATGTCGCCGCAACCGGCTGTGATGCCCATATTATTACAGCCGTATTTGGCGGGTATACCTTGTGGGCAAGATAAATCGAGTACGCAAAAGCCATTTTTGAAGCCTACGGGTATGGTGTTTCCGTTCGGTTTGTAGAGCACATATTCGGCATAGCCTTCGTAGTGCGCATGACCGTGGCAGTTGTTGGTATTAAACTGACCGGGTTGGGAATTGGCGTTGCCGATGTAGAAGTCGGTTTGGCCGATATTTCGGATGTCGGTGGTGAAACGGATGATGGTTCGCATGCCGTAACCGGTCAGGCATTGTTCCTGCACCATGCAGTTTTGGGCGTTGATGCTATCGATGCGCAAAGAATTTTCGAACACACCTTGCACGATGGTTAAATCGGGCCCAGGCGGACAAAGTGGGCTTGGGAAATAGTAGCATATACCTCCTGGCGTGGCCATTGGGTCGTAATTACAGGCCAACGAATCTGTACACCCAACGATGGCGCCTATAAATTCGATGCGGAAACGGATGCTATCGTTTAAGCAGCTGGCATTGCCACCAATCCGAATTAAGTAGGTGGTTGAGGTATCTAGATAGGCTTGGATGCGGGAGAGCTGGCCACAACCGGGTGCGTCGTTGTTGTAAAAGATGGTGCCGATATTGCTAGTGTCGAGTATAGGGCCGCCGCAATTGTCGTACACCCAAATGGCGGTATTACAGTTGTTTGCCAAGCCGCAGGTATAAATGGCATAGGCACCGGCGGTATCGGGTTTAAAGCTGTACCAGCTGTTGGTGTGGGGAGCAGTATAGGTGAGGGTATCGGCTGGGATGGCGGTAGCGCAACTCTGGCCCGGCCCGCAGTTGAAGCTGTGTACCGACTGAAACGTGAAATTTCCGCCGTTGGCGGCAACAACGCCATTGACGAAAACGGTAAATGAGCCTACGCCATATTGACAACACATGCCGTCGCCATAGCTATCGCGCATGGTGAAGGTCATACATGTATTTGCGGGTACACAAAGGGTGTCGCTGTTCGCGGTTCCGCTGGCGAGTACGGTGCCATTTCCTGCTTGGAGGCGCCAAGACGATTCCTGAGGGTAGTTGTCGGGGATAATACGAATAATTACTTCTACTTGGCCAGTTGGGCAAGGCTGGGCAAATGCAGCGAAGCTCAAAAGGCTGAGCAACAGGGATAAGAAAAATTTCATAGCTCGGTTTGGAAAGGTAAGATAATACAAATGTTGTGGTTTTAAACGGCTGGCACAGTGCGTTTTGACGCCAACAGTTTTTAAACGAGCTGCTGGGGTTTGTTTTGCGAAGGGGAAGTGGTTTTTTGTGCAAGGCTGCCTGCCTTGAAAGGGTTGTTTTGCCCAATTATTTAATGCAGCATCTGTAAAGCTGGCTTGATGGGGTTCGCTTTAAAATGCAACGCACTTTATGCCCGTTGGGGCTTGAAAGGAATCAAACTGAAAATAAACAGGAAGGCGAACGGTAACGGGTGCAGCCCTTTTTTAACGCTGAATAAGCAGCTTGCCGCGCTGGGCGAAATTGCCGTCCTGACTGTGCAGAATAAAAAAGTAGAGCCCATCTTCGAAATCGCGGGTATAAAAGCTGAAGTCAGTCCCTGAAAAGCGGAGCATTTGGCGCAACTGTGCTCTGCTGTCGTAGATATACAGCTGGTAACTGCGGTATGTTTCTCCGGGCAGGTATAAATTGGCCTGATCAGCAACAGGATGAGGCCGAAATTGATACGCCTGGCCGCCTAAATCGACAAGTGAAATGGCAATAGGTGCCGTAAATACGCGTGGACCGAGTTCGAGGCGGTAATAACTGATTTGGTTGGCGAAGGGGAAACTATCGAGAAAACTATAGGTCACCGGACGGGCTAAATCGCCACAAACTCCCGGAATATGGTGAATGAGCGTCATACCGACGGTATCGTTACCCCTATAAATACCTATGCCGTCGCACGTGGCCCCAGCGGCAATGACCCAGTCGAGCAGTACTTTTTCAGCTGCCGATGAGGCGGTAAAGCGACTTACCGTTGCGTTTTGGGCGTGCAACCCACTGCTCCAGCTGAAGAGGAGAAGGGTGAAAAGGCAAAAACTATATTTTTTAAATTGTAGCATAGACCAACAGGCATCCAACGCAGCTAGGGTTTACAAAGTTGCACAAACAAAAGGCATTTTAGCTTTTCTGTGCCTTAGGTTACCTTCACGAAGCGGCAGATAGTTTAGTTTTGTCAAAAATATAGACATGGAAGTAGCAGGTTATCTAGCTGCAGGGCTCATCGGGCTGGCTTTGGGGTTGATTGGTGGGGGCGGTTCGATACTTACGGTACCGGTGCTGGTGTATTTATTTGGTATTGAGATGACCACAGCCACAGCTTACAGTTTGTTCATCGTGGGTACCACCAGTTTGGTGGGCAGCTGGCAGAAATATAAATCCGGCTTAATCGATTTCAAAACGGCCTTCGTTTTTGGCCTGCCGAGTATCGCCGCCGTTTATCTAACCCGTGCTTATGGCGTGCCGGCCATACCGGAAGTAATGGGCGAACTGGGCGGACTTGTGATTACCCGCAACTTGGTATTGATGCTTTTATTTGCGGTATTAATGGTTTTTGCCGCCTTTTCGATGATACGGCCTTCGAAAATTAAAGCAGTAGCCGAAGACAAAGACTTTCGTTACGGACTGATTTTGCTTGAGGGAGCTGTTGTAGGCACCCTGACAGGTTTGGTTGGCGCCGGTGGGGGCTTTTTGATTATACCTGCCTTGGTCTTGTTTACGGGTCTGCCGATGAAAAAGGCGATTGGCACATCATTGCTCATCATTGCGGCTAAGTCGCTGTTGGGATTTACCGGTGATTTGGGGCATCTTCAACCCGACTGGCAGTTGCTATTGACCATCACCGCCTTGGCCATTGGGGGTATATTTATCGGAAACCGCTTGGCGAATAAAATCGATGGCGATAAGTTAAAAAAGGGTTTCGGCTGGTTTGTGCTGGTGATGGGGGTATATATTTTGGTGAAGGAGCTGTGGTTTTAATGCCATAAAGAACCGTCAGCCGAAGTTGGCTTCTTTAAAAGATCGCGGGCTGCTGCAAGCCGAAAATGAAGGCTTTCATTGACTTTTTTTTTGAAAAACATCCGCGAGCTCTTGGCCGGATAATCCTGCTAGAAAATCGGCTAGATGCTGATTAAAAATGGCCGGCTGTTCCAAATTAGAAACGTGACCGGCGTCTTCAATTACCTTCAAAACAGCACCAGTGATACGTTTTTGCATGAATTCTGATTGGAACAGCGGCGTTACTTCATCGGCACGACCGCAGATTATTAAGGTAGGCATGTTTATTTCGTTCAGCATGCTGCAAGTTTCGGTGCGACCAGCCAAGGCGACTAATCCCTGACTGAGGATATTTATGCTATTTCTATACACAATACTGCGTAAGTCGCCTACCACGTCCAATTTTTCGGTGAGCGATTCGGGATGAAATACACTTTTGATAAATGCCTCGTTAAAGTCCACTGGTCCATTTAAAGTAATATTATCGATGGTCTGAAATCGGTTCGACTTAACTTCTGCCGTATCTGCTATACACATGGTGTCGCATAAAATTAGCGCCTCAAAACGTTCAGGAAAGCGCCTAACAGCATTTAGGGCAATAAAACCGCCCATGGACAAGCCACAAAGAATGGCCTTTTTGATGTTTAGTTTGTCCATAAATGCCTGCAAATCATCGGTGAATATTTCGATGCTGAGCAGGGTAGTTTCATCGGTGGAATGACCAAATCCACGGATGTCGCAAGCGATGATGCGCTGGCTGGACTGGAAATACTCTTGTTGTAACTCCCACGTGGATTTATCGAAAGGAAAACCATGCAAACAAAGGATAGGTATTTCACCTTCGCCAACATCGCTGTAGGCTAATTGGAAATTGTTGATAGTTACGGTGCGCTGGCGAACGTTAGCTTGCTTTTCCATGGTTTTATTTGTGAGTAGGTAGGGTGACGAAAATCTTTTACGCATTCTTAAGGAAAACAAACGTAATTTAAATGCCCTGACCTTATTTTACATCAGCCGTCAAAACATTTACATATGTTACGGATTCGGGGTGTAGACCATATAGCAAGTAGTTTTTTGGTGAGCTGATTTTTTCAATTCAAAATGAGTCGCGGACGAGTGCGCGTTGGTGAGGGCAGCATACCGCTGTTGCCGCGTTTGTTTTAAGGTTACAAAGCGCTAAGGTTTTAAGACGCTGTATTCGGTTTTTCTTATCTCGTTCCGAGATCTCAGGCAGGTTGTAGCGACTTATGCTTTGATAAACGCACAAGGATATTCCATTGAATTCAAAATTTCAAACGCATAATTCTAAATGGTTTGGTTGGGGCATGTTGAGCGGTAATCTTCCCGGTTTTGCAAAATCATCCTGAACACATGCGCACATTAAAGTGCAGCGCCCTATAAACACATTAAATGGGTCTCCCCCTAATGGCGAGGCGTACCAAATACCCTTATCCGGCTTATCAGCCTATGGCCGTTGAGGCGTAGGTAGCGCTAGGAGTAAATGTCAGTTGGGTAATATTTTTTGTCACCGCTCGCTACCCCTCAAAAAAGCAAGCGTGATTTATGCAATAAATAGAACAGTTTATGTAAGCTCTAAACGAGTGATGCAGCGATCTTTGATGGCTGAATTTAAAGTGTTTTTGTTCTTTATTCAAAGACAGACGGAAAGTAAAAAAATGCGGTTTATTAAAAGAGTATTGTTTTTAGGATTGTGCGTCGGTTTGTTATATAGTGCTACAGCTTGCGTAGTGGTCCATAAACGCGACAACGGTCGCCATTATGGCTGGTATAAACGCGATCACAAGCCTAGTAATGCACATCGGCTACCAGGTCAGCCGAAAAAGCACCACAAACAAAATAAACCACCCAAACAAAAGTCACGCTAATTATCGGCAAGCTCTTTTAGTTAAAAAACAATTTGGCGCGGCTATTCCCATCCCTGTACAATTCCAAAATTGGTTTTGTGCCAGTGGGCCTACGTTCTGAATTAAAATAGCAGACTATCCCCAATGAAAAATATATTTATAACATAAAAAAAACAAAATAAAAATAATTTATGAAAACATTCTACACCTTTATTTCGGCTTTTATTTTAGCCCCACTTTTGATGGTAGCGCAGGCCCCCACCTTGGGCACTACCGCTCAATTTGTTTTATTCTCTACCAATGGCGCCGTTACTAATGTGGGCATCACCCAGCTCACGGGCAAAGTAGGCACCAATAACGGCTCGAACACCGGCTTTGGCAATGTAAATGGCGGCATGCATGCTGGCGACACCAATAGCGCACAAGCGGCAGTAGATTTGTTGATTGCGTACAATCAACTGAACGCTGCCATCGCTACGTTTTTTCCAGCGCCTTTGCTGGGTAACGGTCAGACGTTGAATGCTGGTATTTATTCCATTTCCGCAGCGGCCACGCTTAACGGTAATTTGAATCTAGATGCACAGCAAAACCCAAATGCGGTATTTATCATCAAAATTCAAGGGCCGTTTTCGACCAATGCCAACGCCAAAGTTAATTTGCTGAATGGCGCACAAGCTTGTAATGTGTTTTGGAAAGTAGAAGGATTGGTGGATATGGCCGCCGGAACCACCCTGCGCGGTACCATCATTGCCAATAACGCGGGCATCAATATGAATGCCAACGATACGCTCGAAGGTCGCGCTATGACAACAGCCGGTGCAATTAGTGTAAACGGAACGATGGCCTATACCCCAAGTGGTTGTGGTAGCCCCGTATTAAACGGACCTACCGCACCAGTTTTTGGTCGTTTGGGTTGTTTTGGCCTCTTTTCGGCCGATGGTCCGGTTCAAAATGCCGGCATCACCACGGTAAAAGGTGATGTGGGAGCCAACGTGGGTTTAACCACTGGCTTTGATACTTTGCTGGTGACCGGCAAAGTGCGCCCTATCCCAGATACAGCTACCGCTAGTGCCGCTGCCGAATTGATCCTTGTTTATAATTTGCTTAACGTCCTCCCAGCTGATATAGAATTGGTATATCCTGCCCAGTTTGGTCGTAACCTGGTGCTTACACCACATACCTATGTGTTGAACGGCGCTACTGCACTTACCGATACCTTATTTTTAAATGCCCAAGGTGTTGCCAGTGCTGTATTTATCATCAAAATTTTCGGCGCACTTCAAACCAGCAGCTATGCTAAAGTAGTGTTGCAGAATGGCGCGAAAGCCGAAAATGTATTCTGGTTGGTAAACGGTGCGGTGAACATCGCCGATTATTCCATCCTCAATGGTACCGTACTCGCACAAGGTGCCGTGAGCCTGCTCACCGGCGCACGCATCAACGGACGTGTTTGGACTGGTGTAGGTGCCTTAACCGCCAATGCCATGACCAGCGCAGCTACCATCGACACAACGGCTTGTGCCACAAGTGGCCCACCAACAAGCGTAGCCCAAGCGCTTATTTTAGAGAACGTTACCCTTTATCCCAATCCCTTTAAGCAGGAATTAAGTATCCGCATCGAAAACAGCCAAACCCAGCTGTATAGCCTGCGCATCACCAATGCACTAGGTGTAGAAGTTATCCGTCAGCAACTGACGCAGGACTTAAACACCGTCGAGGTAGGTCATTTGGCGAGTGGTATGTATTTCTACCAACTCAGTAATGGCACTCAACTCCTGAAAACAGGCAAGTTAATTGCGGAATAAACCCTGAATAAACCCTGAATAAACAAGCAACCCCTGATTGGCATCCGCTGGTCAGGGGTTTTTTTCGTTAAAAAGGGTTTGTTGTATTGATTTAATGCACGCAGGAGGGCAGTCTTCTTAATTCAAAATTTCAACTTTAAAACTCAAAATTAAGCACGGGCGAGATTGTGTTTTTTGGGCTAATGCGGCTTCTGAGGCGTTTTTTACACGGTTATCAGGTTTTGGATTCGGTTTTTATTGCTGTGCTTCGGGGTTTTTGGTCTGTGGCAGTGGCTTATGCTTTGCGAAACGTCAAATGCGCTCCTAAAATGCGTTGAAATAGGAATCTGTATTGGTTCGATAAACGCACCTGCAGTTCCCTTTGAATCGAAAATTTAAAAATGGTTTGGTTACGGGTATGTTGAGCAGTAATGTTCTCGGTTTTGCAAGATAATCCTGAGCCCATCAAAGCGGAGCACCACATCAGCACATCAAACGCGGCTCTTCAAAAAACCGGCACCTTCCTTTTTTAAGGATTGGGGGTTGTTGGTAGTTCCTTGGTAAAGTTTGTTGGCTTGTGTGACTCAAGTTACATTGCTTCCAGAAGCACTGCCTATCTTCGATATGCGCTAATACGCTTTGTATGAAAAAATTATTACTTTTTGCTGGTTTTTGGCTTGTGAGCGAACTTGTTTCGGCACAAAGCCCACTTTTTATACCCGATACGCTGAGTGGTAGCAGTATCCATTTAACCTTACAAAACGGGAGCAAACAGTTTTACCCAGGGAGCCTCACCCAAACGATGGGCGCCAATGGGGCATTTTTAGCACCTACCTTGATTTTAAACCGCGGACAACAAGTTACACTCAACGTACAAAATCAATTGGCCGATACCACCACCATTCACTGGCATGGCTTGAACGTGTCCCCGGCCAACGATGGTGGACCACACACCTACATCTTACCCGGACAAACGTGGCAGCCGTCGTTTACGGTGCTCGACTGGGCCTCGACCTATTGGTATCACCCTCATCTCCACCACAAAACAGTGCAACACGTTGCCGCAGGCATCGCAGGCATGATTATCGTTCGCGACCCACTCGAAGCTGCATTGGCCTTGCCACGAACCTATGGTGTAGACGACATACCCGTAATCATACAAACCCGACAGTTTAATGCCAGCAACCAGATTGTGATTGGTCAGCACTTGGATACGGCTATTATGATTAATGGTACGCTAAAACCTTTCGTGAATCTGCCTGCCCAGCGGGTACGTTTACGTTTGTTGAATGGCTCGATTGAAAGGGTGTACAATATCGGTTTAAGCACCAATGTATCTTTCCAGCTTATTGGTACCGACGGCGGTTTGCTAGCAGCACCAGTGGCGTTAACACGCTTGCAACTCGCCCCAGGCGAAAGAGCCGAAATAGTGGTTGATTTAAGCGGAAAAATGGGACAAACCCTGCAACTTATGAGTTATGGCGCCCAGTTACCCAGCGCTATTTATGGCGCTACACAAGCTGGTATGGGGGCTGGTCAGCAGTTGCCTGGTTATAGCACCAATCCTTTAAATGGTGCTAATTTTAATCTTTTGCAAATGCAGGTGGGTGCGCCTACCAACGAACCCGCGGCACCGCTACCAGCTACTTTGGTGGCGCATGTAGGCTTTAATGCCAACCAAGCCGATACCACGCGCATACTCACTTTTATGTCAGCGAATATGGGTCCGGCAGCTATACAAGGGCCATTTATGATCAACAATGCCCATTTTGATAAGAACGTTATCAACCAACGGGTGCCTTTTAATCATACCGAAATTTGGGAGTTGCGAAATCAAACGCCGATTGGTCACCCCTTTCATTTACACAATGTGCCATTCTATGTGCTTTCGGTAAACGGCGCCGTGCCTGCACCTGCGCTGGCAGGCCGCAAAGACGTTGTTTTTGTCCCAGCCATGGGCACGGTACGGTTTATCACGCGCTTCGATACCTTTTACGACGACGCGATGCCTTATATGTACCATTGCCACATGCTTACCCATGAAGATGGTGGTATGATGGGGCAGTTTTTGGTGACCTCACCTTTTGCTACGGCTTTGCCCAGTTTGTCGGCTGCGAACGGGGAGTTATTGATTTACCCCAATCCTGCGACAAACAGCGTGCTGGTGAAAACAGCTGAAAAAATCAGCCTACCTCTTCTCCTTCAAATCCGCGACACCCAAGGTCGTTTGGTGCAGCAGCATCAACTTCAAAGCCAGCACGAAAACATCGATATCGAACGACTGGCTCCTGGTGTATATATTTTCAGTGCACAGCATGGGGCGTTGTTACATCAATCACGCGTGGTGAAACAGTAGTCATTGTTTG
>Ga0105053_10003453_pt1 | contig 24023 bp, 17 predicted proteins | sample BON01_FD_78093 | JGI IMG/M metagenome (GOLD analysis project Ga0105053, IMG submission 78093) | Freshwater microbial communities from Lake Bonney liftoff mats and glacier meltwater in Antarctica - BON-01 | ecosystem: Environmental > Aquatic > Freshwater > Ice > Glacier meltwater | place: Lake...
AATCTTGTACAGAATCTCGTTCTGCTGAAAGCGGTCTTTCACTACGTAATCTGCTCCAAGTTTGTCCTGAATCTCTTCCCGAACAGATTCCATGTTCGCTTTGGGGGCCAATGCCAATTCCAACGAGGAGACACGGCCTTCGTGGTCGAGCAATTCGCGTGCAAATTTGATAGGGGTAATGACGTATTTCAGGTCGAAATCTGCCTGCACGGAGAACACACCTGTGGCATAAATCTGTTTGATATTGAACGCCTTTGATGGATCGATGGAACTTGAACCGCGCTTCGGAACATATATCTGAAGTGGGTTGATTGGGTCATTAACATTGGCCGAAAGATGGTAGGCCACGCCCGAACCTAGCAAAGCCGCTGGCGCACCATTCACGTGCATGAACGCGTCACCGTCAATCACCATGCTGTCCATGTCGGAGAGTTCGAGAAAGTTGTCGGAAACACCTTTAATCTGTGCGAAATACTGCTTATCGCGATAGCGGATGAGGCAGCTTTCTTCCAGCACTTCTACATAACCAATTACGCCTTCTGTTTCTAGGATTTTGTCGATTGGAATGGTGCTCAATTCAAGTGTTTTCCCTTCCGCTGGCGTGACCACAATAGGCGCTTCAAAAACATTATAAAGCGAAATGACCAAGCCCTCAAAACCATTGAAAACCGAAAGCACAATGACCATGGCGGCCGTCACAACCGCCACTCCTGCCACAGAAATTCCCGAAACGATGTTGATTGCGTTGTGCGACTTCTTAGAAAAGAGGTAGCGTTTGGCTATATGAACGGGTAGATTCAAAGGCGATTATGCTGATACGAATTACGAATCTTTTACGAATATGACGAATGTGCTTTTATCAAAGGGCAGAGGTTTACGTAACTGGATTCGCATATTCGTATTTTTTCATTCGTAATTCGTAACCGCCATTCGTAACCCTTCAACCGCCCTTAAGCAAATTGTCAATGTGTTCGATCTGATCGAGCGCATCGTCTATAAAGAAATGAAGATCAGGCGCAATACGTAGTTCGCTACGTTCGCCTGCCAAATATTTTCGCACTTCCCAAGTTCGATCTTTGATTTCTTTGAGCACGGCTTCCTTATCAGGAACGGCAAAAATGCTGAGATAGACTTTGGCAATTCCCAAATCGGGACTGACCCGAACGGTAGTCACCGTAATCATTCCACCTTTGGCATAGCTAATCGCATTGCGTTGGAAATAAATCCCAAGCTCGCGCAAAATGACCCTTGAAACCTTCTTTTGACGTGTTGTTTCCATTGACACAAAAGTAACCCGTATATATCCGAAATTCTAAAGATGAAAATGCGAAATACCTACCAAAAGGCTCTACTACCCTACTTTGGAGGGGTCGGGAGAGGCTCTTAGAGGGGTTGGGGGAGGCTGTTCTAAAAGTATATTTGCGCTATGCAGAATTATTGGGGCATCATTGGGCTTCTCAGAAATTACAAAGGTCAGGTTCTGACCGTGATTCTACTCAATATCCTATCCGTTATCTTTTCGCTGTTTTCGCTCACTATGGTGGTACCGTTGCTGGGCGTTCTGTTCGGAATTCAGCCCATTGTGACGGTAAAACCGACCTTGACACTGAACCCAAATGATCTGATAGACCTGTTCTATTACGAAGTGAGTCAGTTAATTCTGGATGATGCTGGTCAAATAACCGTTGACGGTCAAATGCGTGCCTTGGTCTTCATCTGCGCGTTCATCATTATCACGTTCTTCCTAAAGAATCTGTTCCGCTACTTGGCATTGTATGCAAGTGCCCCTTTGAAAAACGGTGTCGTTCGTGATATTCGGAATCAGCTCTATCACAAGGTCGTCAACCTGCCAATTGCCTATTTCTCGGAAGAGAAAAAAGGCGACATCATTGCCAAAATGACCAGTGATGTGCAAGAGGTGGAAAGTTCCATCATGAGTTCGGTGGAAGTCGTTTTCAAGGAACCATTCGCCATTATTTTCTTTCTCGGAACGTTGGTGGTTTGGAGTCCAGAACTGACCATGTTCGTTCTTATTCTTTTGCCCGTAACAGGACTAGTTATCGGACGGATTGGCAAGAGCTTGAAGAAGTCTTCCAAGAAGGTTCAGAACCAAATGGGCGTGTTGGTTTCGGCTATGATTGAGACGCTATCTGGGCTGCGAATCATAAAGGCGTTCAACGGTATCGAATCCTCCATTCAGAAATTTCAGAATCAGAATCAGCATTACATGGATCTGAAGGTGAGAATGACCAGAAAGCAACATCTGGCCAGTCCGCTGAGCGAGGTTTTAGGTACGATTGTGATGGTGATGGTGATCTATCGTGGTGGTTCGCTCGTTCTCAATGGCGATGGTCTGACTGCCGATCTCTTCATCGGATATATCGTGGTCTTTTCGCAGCTAATTCAGCCATCAAAGGCTTTGACTTCTGCGGTTTACATGATTCAGAAAGGAATGGCGGCTGTGGAACGTATTGATACCGTTCTTGATGCGAAGGAGACCATTCAAGAAAAACCGAATGCCGTTGGCCTGCCAGCGTTTGAAAAGGAAATTGAATTCCGTGATGTGAGTTTCTCTTATGAGAACGGTGTGAACGTGCTCAAGAACATCAACCTGATTGTAAAGCGTGGAAAAACGATTGCCATTGTTGGGCCGTCAGGCGCTGGAAAAACAACCTTGGTTGATCTCCTGCCTCGCTTCTACGACCCAACGGAAGGTGCGGTTTTCATTGATGGCATCGATATTCAAGATGTAAAAGCTTGGGATCTCCGAGCCAAGCTTGGAATAGTCACGCAGGAAGCCATTCTCTTTAACGATACAGTTTTCAACAACATCGCTTTCGGGCTGGAAGGAATTACGGAAGAAGATGTGATAACAGCCGCCAAAGTGGCCAATGCACATGATTTTATTGCGCAGATGGATAAAGGCTATCACACAAGCATTGGGGAAGATGGCGGCAAGCTTTCGGGCGGACAGCGGCAGCGAATAAGCATTGCACGGGCCATTCTGCACAATCCGCCAATTCTTATTTTGGATGAGGCCACCTCCGCCTTGGATGCGGAAAGCGAAAAATTGGTTCAGGATGCGCTATTTAAGTTAATGGACAACCGAACATCCTTGGTCATTGCACATCGTTTATCTACGATTCAGTTTGCTGATGAGATTATCGTGATTGACGAAGGACAGATTATCGAGCGGGGAAATCACACGGGGTTAATTGCCCACAACGGTGTGTACAAGAAATTGTACCAAATGCAGGCGTTTGTGTAAGGGTTTGCCGCGGCAAACCCTTTTGAAATATAACCTGAATCGAAATCCTTAACTTTGAAAGATGGCTCTGAACGTTCAAAACGCAAAAATTGAATTGATTCAATGGTTGACTACTGTTGAAGATACCGACATGCTCAAAAAGTTGCTTGAATTCCGTAATTCTTCGACCTATGAATTGAGCGAAGCTGAACGTAAGTCTGTTGAAGAAGGGTTGGAAGACCTCAAAAACGGAGAAGTCATACCACATGCTGAGGCGAAAAAGATCTATGAAAAGTGGTTATGAGATAATTTGGTCAAAAAGAGCTGACCGAAATCTTCAGAAAACCTTTCAATATCTGGTTGAAAATTGGACGGAGAAAGAGTTAAAATCTCTGTCAAAGGAAATTGAACGAACAATTTTGTTGATTGGAAAAAACCCGGAACTCTTTCAAAAAACGAGAGTGCCAAACGTAAGAAGAGCGGTTGTACAGAAATTGAACTCTATTTTCTTTCACGTGGATGAAAGTAGAAAGCAAGTCGCAATCATTTCATTCTTTGATAATCGTCAAGAACCGAAGAAACTCCGATTGTAAAGTTTGCAGCGGTAACCCCCTTGGGATGTATTTCCACGTCCCTACCTTTTAAACAGCGGCACCGTACTGCAAGCTTCTCCGTACATAACCGCTTTGGTAATTGGTCGTAGTTTAGAAACGAACTCCACGTAAGCTGAAGTCGGAACAGGATACTTACTACAGCCCTTTACGATTACGCGCTCATCACGGAATTGCTCTAATTCTAAGTCAGCTAAAACCTCTTGATAAAGCACCGTTTCTAGCGTTTCTGAAGTTCCCATCACCACACGTTTTGTAACGGGTTGTAAGTAGGTAGCTGCAAGCATGAACGCCCACTGAGGCACAATGGCATCAGCAGTACATTGAATATTCACGAAAGTGTCTTGATATTTAGTCCAATCAAAATCTTTCAATTGCTGACGATAGTCTTTCTCACGCAGCATCAATCCTTCAAAAAGAAAATTAGAAAGATCAAAAACCTTTCTTTCCCCAACTTGATATAGGTCTTCTAAATTGAAAGTGATAAGTGTGCTTTCGGCAACCTTATTTCTTATTTCTTCTGAGTTTTCCATAATCTGTGGTGGGGGTTTACCGTGGCAAACCGTTACATGAACCCAAGTTCAAGCAAAGCCGCCTCGCTCATCATGTCCTTGTCCCAAGGCGGGTCAAATGTGAGTTTAACTTTTCCTTCGGCAACGCCTTTTACACCTCGAACTTTCTCTTCTACTTCTAACGGCAGACTTTCCGCCACTGGGCAACTTGGAGAAGTTAAGGTCATCAACACATGGGCGTTTCCATCGTCATTTATCTTCACTTCATAAATCAACCCCAACTCGTAAATATCCACTGGAATTTCAGGGTCATAAACCGTGCGTAGCACGTCAATGACACGCTCTTCCAATTTCTTTTTTTCTTCGTGCGACAGGCTCATGATGGATTGTTCTGCTGTGTTCTGAACGCTAATGCGTACAGTTTCATCTGTTTTACCATGCTTACTAAACCGTTGGAGCGAGTGGGCGAAAGATGCTCTTTCAGTCCAATCTCGTCAATAAATGTAAGGTCGGTATTGATAATCTCACTTGGCGTTTGTCCTGATAGAACACGAATTAACAGACTGATAATTCCCTTCGTGATAATCGCATCGCTATCGGCTGTGAAGAGTACTTTACCGTCTTCCAAATTGGCGTGAAGCCAAACGCGACTCTGGCAACCTTTGATTAGTAGGTCATCCTGCTTTAATTCATCAGAAATCAATGGTAATACTTTGCCCAATCCGATGATGTGCTCATATCGATCCATCCAATCATCAAAAAGTGAAAACTCTTCGATGATTTCTTGCTCCTTTGCTTCGATATTCTCCACAGTTCCCACCATTAAAACATTCTTTTCACTCTATCTATTCCTTCAACAAGCTTGACCACTTCTTGTTTCGTATTATATACTGCAAACGATGCGCGCACCGTTCCTGGCACTTCAAAAAACGTCATGACGGGCTGCGTGCAATGGTGACCTGTTCTGACGGCAATTCCCAATTTATCGAGGATTACACCCGTATCGTAGGGATGAATGCCGTCTAACACGAACGACACCAATCCAGCACGTTCTTTGGCTGTTCCGATGAAGCGCAGTCCTTTAATATCGCGAAGCTGGCTGACTGCAAAACGGCACAGTTCTGCTTCATGGGCTTGAATGAAATCAAAGCCAATACTGTTGATGAAATCGATAGCAGCGCCTAATCCAATTCCGCCTGCAATATTTGGCGTTCCGGCCTCAAATTTGAACGGAAGGTCGTTGTATGTGGTTTTTTCGAACGTCACGTTTTTAATCATGTCGCCACCGCCTTGGTATGGTTCCATGTCGTTTAGCAACTCTTCCTTACCATAAAGAATTCCAACACCTGTGGGGCCGTACATTTTATGGGCTGAGAAAACATAGAAATCCGCATCCAGCTCCTGCACATCAACAGGCATGTGATGAACTGCTTGTGCGCCATCAATCATCACGGGTATGTTCTGCGCATGGGCAATCGCAATCATTTCTTTAATTGGATTGATGGTTCCCAACGAATTGGAAATGTGCACCAACGAAATCAACTCCGTTTTCGGGCCTATAAGCTTCTTAAACGCCTCAATATCAATCTCGCCTTCCTTGGAAATAGGAAGCACTTTCAGATGTGCTCCTCTTCGTTCGCAAAGCATTTGCCACGGCACAATATTGCTGTGATGCTCCATGGCCGTAATCAGAATTTCATCTCCTTTTCTGACCAAACTAGCACCAAAAGAACTTGCAACCAGGTTGATGCCGTCTGTTGTTCCTGAGGTGAAAATAATCTCGTGGTCGTGCTTCGCGTTGATGAATTTCTGAACCTTCTTACGTACATCTTCATAAGCCGCGGTTGCGTCCTGACTGAGCGTGTGCACTCCACGATGGATGTTGCTGTTCTCGTATTCGTAATAATGAGAAATGGCATCAATTACCGATTGCGGTTTCTGCGAAGTTGCGCCATTGTCCAAATAGACAAGCGGCTTTCCATTCACCTCCCTCGAGAGGATGGGGAAATGGGCACGGATAGCTTCAATATCGGTCAGAAGTTCGCTCATGCTCGCATACCTTTCAGCTTGTCTTGAATTTTTTGTTCGAGGATTGTACGTAATTCTTCACTTGAAATCGCATTCAGCACATCGCTTGCAAATGCTGATAGCAGCAAGGCGGTTGCTCCAAATTCGTCCAGACCACGTGTTCTTAGGTAGAAAACAGCTTCCTCATCTAACTGACCAGTGGTGCTTCCGTGCGAACATCTTACATCATCAGCATAAATCTCCAACTCAGGTTTTGAGTTCATGGTGGCATCATCAGACAACAAAATATTGTTGTTCGATTGATACCCGTTGGTCTTTTGCGCATCGCGATGCACAAACACTTTTCCGTTGAAAACACCGGTGCTGTTTCCAGCCAAAATGCCACGGTAGATTTCGTTGCTTTCGCAATGTGGCTCTAGGTGATCCACATGTGTGTGGTTGTCGAACAATTCCTTGCCATTGAGCATGTAGAAACCGTTCAAATGCGTTTCAATATTCTCTCCTTTCAGTCGGATATTGAGGTTGTTTCTGAGCAATTTTCCGCTTAGCTGAATGCAATTTGTAGTGAAATTTGAATCTCGCTGACATTCAACTTCGGTGGTTGTCATCAGGTTTCCTTCGCCAATTTCTTGAACGTAATTGAGTTCTAATCGGGCATTTTGTCCAACAAAAACTTCCGTCACATGATTGAGCAGCGAGCTATCACTATTCTTCGTTCCGTGGAAATGATGCACCAATTTGGCCGATGCACCATCTTCAACGATAATCAAGACACGTGAATTGGCAAACGAATTAGCCTCCAATTCAACCCGTTGATTCAGCAAAATGGTTGAAGAAAGCTCCGTGCCTTTCTTCACACGAATTACAAGTGCATTTTGGAACAAAGCCGTATTCAACGCGGCTAATTCTTCCTTCTGATGAATACCAGTTGAACCAAGCAATTCGGTCTTGCCATCCGCCATAAAAACGTCCACACCATTAATGGTCGGAAGCTTATTTGTGACGGCATCATTTGTCAAGCCAATGCTAATTGTATTTGCCAGATTCAGTTCAGAAGTATGAACTGAATAAGCAGAATTAACAACCGTCAGACCGTTGTCAAACAATCGCTTGATGTTGGTGTATTTCCAGTTTTCGTGGCGTTTGCTCGGAATACCAGTTTTAGCCAAAAATGCTTCAGCTTCTTGGCTCAATTTGCAACTCGCAACTTGGCCTTCAACACCCGAAACAAGTTCTGTCAAAATAGATTTTGTTGCGATTTCGCTCATGCCTCAGCCAATTCTTCTTTAATCCAATCGTAACCTTTCTCCTCCAATTCCAACGCCAATTCTTTCGTGCCCGAACGTACAATCTTTCCGTTGTACAAAACATGAACAAAATCAGGGACGATATGATCGAGAAGCCTTTGATAATGCGTGATAACGATGAAGGCGTTGTCTTTTGTTTTGAGCTTGTTAACACCACTGGCCACAATTCGTAGCGCATCAATGTCCAAGCCGCTGTCTGTCTCATCCAAGATGGCGAGTTTAGGATCCAACATCGCCATTTGGAATATTTCATTTCGCTTCTTCTCTCCTCCCGAAAAACCTTCGTTCACCGAGCGTCCAGCCAAGTTTCCGCTGAGTTCAACCAACTCTTTCTTCTCCTTCATGAGAGCAAGGAAATCCTTCGCATCTAACGGCTCCAAACCTCGGTGCTTTCTAATCTCAGCAACCGCTGATCTCATGAAATTGACGTTACTCACGCCAGGAATTTCAATTGGATATTGGAACGCCAAAAACAGCCCTTCGCGAGCTCTTTCTTCTGGCGCCATATCCAACAGATTTTTCCCATCAAAATCAACTTCTCCGCCTGTTACTTCGTAGCTTTCATTGCCAGCCAAAACGGACGCCAAGGTGCTTTTTCCAGAACCATTTGGCCCCATTATGGCATGCACTTCGCCTGGATTTACGGTAAGGTTGAAGCCTTTGAGGATTTCTTTGTCCTCCACGCGGGCATTCAGGTTTTTTATCGTTAGTAAACTCATTAATTAGATTTTAGATATGAGTATTGAGATATGAGAATTTGGCTTCGCGGCTTTCTCAATACTCAATACTATTGTCACATTACTCATTTCTACCCTACGCTGCCTTCCAATGAAATGGCCAGCAATTTTTGTGCTTCCACGGCAAATTCCATAGGTAGCTTGTTCAATACTTCTTTACAATATCCATTCACGATGAGGCCGATTGCCTGCTCCGTGTCTAACCCACGCTGATTGCAGTAGAAGATCTGATCTTCGCCCACCTTGCTTGTGGTGGCTTCGTGCTCCACTTTCGCGCTTTTGTTTCCGCACTCGATGTATGGAAACGTGTGGGCGCCACTTGTGCTGCTCAGGAGAAGCGAATCGCACTGCGAGAAATTTCGTGCATTGGTGGCATTCTTGCCGATTTTTACCAATCCACGGTACGAATTATTGCTGTGCCCAGCTGAAACTCCTTTGCTGATAATCGTGCTCTTGGTGTTCTTTCCAAGGTGAATCATCTTGGTTCCCGTATCGGCCTGCTGGTAATTGTTGGTCACCGCAACCGAGTAAAATTCTCCGATAGAATTATCGCCTTTCAGGATGCAGGAAGGATATTTCCAAGTAACGGCACTACCCGTTTCCACCTGCGTCCAAGAAATTTTGGAATATGCACCCGCACAAATACCGCGCTTGGTAACGAAGTTGTAAATACCGCCTTTGCCGTTCTTATCGCCTGGATACCAGTTCTGAACGGTTGAATATTTTATCTCGGCTCCTTTCATCGAAACGAGCTCAACAACTGCCGCATGCAACTGATTTTCATCGCGTTGTGGAGCCGTACAGCCTTCCAAATAACTGCAATAGCTGTCTTCATCTGCAATGACGAGTGTTCTCTCAAACTGCCCCGTATTCATAGCATTGATGCGGAAATAGGTTGAAAGCTCCATCGGGCAACGAACACCTTTCGGTATATAGCAGAACGACCCGTCTGAAAACACGGCCGAATTCAATGCCGCGTAAAAATTATCGGTGTATGGCACAACGCTTCCGAGGTACTTCTTAATCAGTTCGGGATGGTTCTGAACCGCTTCGCTGAACGAGCAGAAAATGACGCCCTTATCACGAAGAGTTTCCTGAAAAGTGGTCTTAACGGAAACGCTATCAAATACGGCATCAACCGCCACATTCGAACCCGCTACGTTCATCAATCGCTTTTGTTCTTCTAGAGAAATGCCCAGTTTTTTGAAGGTTTCGAGCATGTCTGCATCCACCTCATCCAAACTGCCTAGTTCAACCTTTTTCTTGGGAGCCGAATAATAGATGATGTCTTGAAAATCAATCTTCGGATACATGACATGCGCCCATTCGGGTTCCACCATCGTTAGCCAATATCGAAATGCTTTTAATCGCCATTCCAATAACCATTCTGGCTCGTTCTTTTTGAAAGAAATAGCGCGAACAGTTTCTTCCGTAAGCCCTTTTGGAAGCTGATCGGTTTCAATATCGATGCTCCAACCGTACTCGTATTCCTTTTCGGTAAACTCTTTTAATGCGATATTCTCCTCTGCCATTCTTTGAGTGATTAGTGAATAGCGACCAGCTAAAAGTTGGTTTCGCCTTCAATCAATTTAACTTGTTTCGTTCTTATCAACTCTATAAACCTTGTCAACTAACTCAGACTGCAAAACTTTCACCACAGCCACACGTTCTGTTGGCATTCGGATTCTTAAAAATGAATCCTTTTCCGTTCAGTCCACCCGAATAATCAAGTTCAGTTCCGATGAGATAGAGGAAGCTTTTCTTATCAACCACCACCTTCATCCCGTTATCCTCAAAAACCTTATCGTCTTCTTTCAATTCAGTATCGAAACTCAAATCGTACGAAAGACCAGAGCAACCTCCACCCTTCACCCCAACACGGATGAACGCCTCGTTTAGACTTTTGCCTTCTTCCTCTATCAGAGTTCTAGCCTTCTTTACTGCACTTTCTGAAACTTTTATCATCTCACTATGCTTAACACTTACTATTTGGAATAGTTCTAAATAGAAGCCTGATTATAGCGCAAAAATACCCCAATCATGGTAGGTTACCAAGCTTTCGGTCGATTTATTTAGAATAATTCTAAATAGTCATACACTTGACATGATTCAAATTCAATTCGACAAGTTGCAATGCATGCATTGATTACATTTGTAATCCTATTTCAGTAAATCTCCATCATGCGTTTCTCCAAATTAGTACTCCTCGTCCTTTTCTTATCAAGTCCAACTTGGCTCCTAGCTCAAACTTTTGAGGACAGAAGGCAGCAATATATAGACAGTGCCTTAACTAATCTCGGATCAGAAGCCATGATTATTCAGGCTTACGAAGGACAAGCCGTTACTCAGGCGTACTTAGACGGCATCTTTAATGTAATGACCACACGGTCGACCATCGATTTTGCCATTGTCCAATTGGTTCGAGTGATGATGTTAGCAAATGGAGCATATGACTCCCAGATTATTCCACAGCTTAATTTGGTTCCATATTGGATTAACTACGGTGACACGACCAGAGGATTTTGGTCTGAAAACCATATGGTTATGTGGATGAGTTCGGATTGGATAATGCATGAATACACGGGGCGACCTGCAGACCCTTCTTTGGAGCAGCGACTGAAGCACTATTTGCAGCTCAAAATCGATTACGGCTTTTATGAATTCTTCTCTTCTACCTACGCGCCTTACGCATTGAGCGGAATCATCAACCTCGCTGATTTTGCAGAAGACCAAGAGATTAAAAATCTGGCAATTGCGGCAAGCAAACGGTTGTTGCGCGATATACTTTTGCCAACGAACGATATCGGAGTGTTTTTTCCTGCAGCAGGAAGAAGCTATCCGGGTAAATACGAATCAGCTCACGGGCAGAATCACTCAAGTCTTATTTGGCTACTGACTGGCTTAGGGCCTGCTCCATCAGATGCTTCCCATTCAGGAGCTTTTTTAGCAACCACAACTATAGATTACACTGATGTTGGTGCAACCTGGAGCTCGGAACTCGACACCATTGTATCCCTAGGCCACACGCTTGAAGAAGGCTTCATCATTAACCAAAACCAAACCGAATTGGATAGAATAATATTTCAGTGGAGCTCTGGGGCCTACTTTCATCCAGAGGTTATTTACGAAACGGTGAGCCTACTGGTAGATTCAAATATGTGGGATCATGTGGATTTTGGTCAGCTGGCACCGCTACAAGGGTTTCCTCTTGAGTCTTATCCTGCTATTGCCGAGGGGTTGAGTGGGTTGTCTAAAAGTTCGGTCAATTGCGATGTTGATGTAGCCGTTTTCAAGAATGGACCTGTAACGCTTTGCTCTACGCAGGATTTTTGGAAGGGCAAGTTAGGATATCAACAATGGCCTATCTGCGCAAATAGCGGAAAATCTGCCATTTACACGGGTTCGGGGCCGGTGGAGGCTGACTGGCGAGACCGCGCTTCATCGAACGCCAACCAGCATCTTCCTTATGTGGAGCAATCACACAATGTGGCTTTGGTAATGTATCGCCCTGAGCAGCTTTCACCTATTGTTCCTTTCGACAACAAGGACGTGGCGTTGCACTGGAAGGATGAAGACTTTGACGAGATTGTGGAAGATGGAAATTGGATTATCGGAAGAGAAACCAACGGTTATGTTGCGGTGAGACGACATTGCATAGGTGAGATTAACACGATTAGAGCCTGTGAAACCGATGGAGGTCAAACTTGGGTTTTTGTGGTTGGAACCGATGTGATGTACGGCAGTTTCAGCAATTTTCAGAATCTGGTATCGCAGTCGCAGTATGAGGAAACATGGACTATTAACACCAACGGAGATTCTGTTTACTACGCCAGTATTGAGTTTGATACGATTGCAATCGACTACGAATGGGGGCCATTATTGAATACTGGAATTGAAGAAACAACCGAAAGCAGATCGTTCCGCATGTGGCCAAATCCATCCACCGAAATACTTACCATCGACCTAAGTGAATTTGAGAAATCAGTGAGCGTTTCGGTTTTCAACAACCTCGGACAAGTGGTTTATTCGAAAAATGTTCTTTCTGCTAATAACCAGTTCAACTTGCCAATTTCAACTTGGAGTACCGGCATTTATTCGGTGACCGTTCGGGATGAGAATAAAATTGGTACCCAACGATTGGTGAAGCAGTAACTACGGCTCCATCACCAAACGAAAACCACCGTTGCCCCGCTTGTGGTGCCAGTGGTCGATGTTTCGGTACCAGCGTAAGCAATAATCCGCTCCGCTCATCCAAGAAGCACCGCGCGAAACGCGATATTTGGATTCGTTGGTATTGACCGGATTATCCTTCGGGCTGCGCTGATAGAATTTCTTGTCATACCAATCTTGGCACAATTCCCAAGCGTTGCCGTTCATATCATACAGGCCAAGTTCATTCGGTTTTAGCAACCCGACTTCGTGTTGCTGGTCGTTTCCGTTCGATTTGAGCCACGCCACTTCTTCAATGGCGTTGCTTCCGCTGTAGACAAAGCCTCTGGTTTGCTTTCCGCCTTGAGCAGTATATTCCCATTCGGCTTCGGTGGGTAATCGAAAAGTCTTTGCAGAGAGTTCATTCAGCTTCGCGATAAAATCCATCAATTGTTCCCAACTCATATCATTCACTGGGCATTTCATGCACGAAATTTCACTTGGATTAGTGCCTACCACGGCAATCCATTGCTCTTGGGTGAATTCATATTTCCCGATGTAGAAATCGTTGAGATTGACTTCATGAGCTGGCCGTGCGTCTTTCTTTCCATCATCGCTTCCCATGGTGAAAGTTCCGCCTTGCACGAAGACCATTTCGAGTTGAATCGAGGCGTTGAGTAGGATGATTTCTGTTTGCGCGAAAGTGGGATAAACGAAAAAGGAGAAAAGGAGAAAAGTGATTACGCAGAGCCTCAGAAAGACAAAAGAAATTGAACATGAAATAGCCACAGATACACAGATTTTCTCAGATGAAAAAGGATAAATAATCTGTGTCAGATCAGTGGAAATCCGTGCATCTGTGGCCAAAAAATGTTTTTCGCCCATCATCTCAAGCCGTTTTCAATTTCGTAGCGCATCCCGAATTGAATGAACATGGCCAATCCGAACGGTCGACCTTTCTGAACACCACGCTTCAAATAATAGTCCTTGTCTCCAATGCAGGTTCCTGTGCAAACATTGGTGCAAATGAGACCGTTATCACGTGGTTCCAGTGAGTATTTGCGCAAACCCTTGTAGGCCATTTCGGTACTTCTCTTGAAACGTTTGTCATCCACAATTCCGAGTTTCAGAGCCGTAATCGTTCCATAAGCAAACATGGCCGTGCAGGAGCTTTCAATCCAGTTGTCGGGGTCGTCTTTTCGAACTGGAAGTTGATACCAATGTCCCGTTTTCTCGTCCTGCAACTCTGGCAAATGTTCGAGCATTTCCTTTAGGTAACCAGCAAACTCATTCCACATCGGGTTTTCGCGAGGAATAACCTCCAATGCATCTGAGAGCGTAACGTAAATCCAACCGTTTCCACGTCCCCAAATTTCTCCACTCACCCGTGTTTCATCATCTGGCCAACCCATTTGTCCACAGAAATACGGCACGCCATCCTTGTCGTTGGCATCCCAACCATGGTACCACATTCCCCATTTCTTGTCGAGGAGTTTTTCGCGGTGAAGCCGGAATTGCAAAGCGAATTCATTCAAATATTTCTCATCGCCCGTGGCGCGATACATGGCAATAAAAAACTGCCCAATCATAAAAACGGTGTCGTCCCAAAGTTCTAAACTCAGCGGTAAATGGGAAACGGCTCCTTCTTGCGTTCTCTTAATTTTAAGATACTGAGAGTAAATCTTATCGCATTTCTGTTTATAAAATTCATCACCCGTTTTCTCGTACAGAAACGCCATTCCCAAACCTGAGGCTACACCGTTTGGCGATTTACCATTGGCCGCGCCTTTGGTTCGGTCCATGGCTTGCGTGATGTAATCGAGGTATTGCTGCTTTTCGCTTTCCGCAACTTGGTCGTAACGCTTGACCATTGTATTCAAAAAAGCTGCGTGTTGCCAAGACCAAACGTATTTGGAAGCTGGCAAGTACGATTGCATGGAGAAGGTCTCTACGCTATCGACCCACGTTTGGGCGGCAGAACTAAATGAGAAAAGGAAAAATGTAAAATGTAAAAAAGGCTTCATCAAAGCACGTTCAGAACCTGCTCTTTTATCTTCTCCAATTCATCTTTCATTTGCACCACAATCTTCTGGATTTCAGCATGATTTGCCTTGGAGCCAAGCGTGTTGATTTCTCGTCCCATTTCCTGAGAGATGAATCCGAGTTTACGACCTGCTGCCTCATCAGAATTCATTGTCTCTTCAAAATATTTGAGGTGAGCTGTGAGTCGAACTTTTTCTTCGGTCACATCATATTTTTCGATGTAGTAAACAAGTTCCTGCTCCAATCGACCTTCATCCATCGTCACTTTCTCCTTGAGTTCCTCAAAACGATCCATCATGCGCTGACGAACGGTTACGATGCGCTCGCCTTCATATTTCTCCACTTCGGTCAGTAGAGTCCGAATGATGTTCAATCTTTCGGTGAGATCAATTCTTAACTGGTCGCCTTCGGCAGCACGGAATTCTTGAAAATTCTTGACCGCTTGGAACAACAATGCGATGGCAAGATCGATTTCTTCCTGGGTTTTCTCCTTGCGTTCTGATTGCAGCACTTCGGGCAGCTTCAATACGTTGCCAAGCAATGCGCTTTGATCCAGACCCTGTTTATCAGCAGCTTCTTTCAATATCTCGGTGTAATGATCGAAGAGCGACTGATTGAGCGAAAACATCTTATCATCACTCACACCTTCGGCATATACAGCAATATCAACTTTACCTCTTATGAGTTCGGAAGCAAGGTTTTTTCTCAATTCCATCTCTTGGTCGCGCAAAGCGGAATTCAACCTCAAATTGAGGTCTAATTGTTTGCTATTCACCGAACGGACCTCGGCAGTATAGGAAGTGTGCTTAAAATTGCCTTGCGCTTTACCAAAGCCTGTCATTGATAGAATCATGCTGCGAATTTAGTTATTGGTTATTGAGTTAAAAGTTATTGGTTTGCGTGCCGATTTGCAGCGATGTATTACAGCTAACCAATAAACCGTTTGGAAAACTCTTCTCCAATAGTAATCTACACCGATGGCTCGGCCTTGGGAAACCCTGGGCCAGGTGGATTCGGAATCGTGTTGCAGTTCAAAAATCAATACAAGGAAATTTCTCAAGGGTACAGGCATACCACCAACAACCGTATGGAGCTGCTTGCCATCATTGTCGCTTTGGAAATGCTGAAGGTTGCAGACCGAGATGTAATCATCTATTCGGATAGCAAATACGTGATTGACAGCGTAACCAAAGGCTGGGTTTTCGGTTGGGTAAAAAAGGGTTTTGCAGGCAAAAAAAACGCAGATTTATGGAGACGATTTCTGCAGATCTATCCGAAAAACAAGGTCAAATTTCAATGGGTGAAAGGCCATGCCAGCATTCCTGGAAATGAGCGTTGCGATGTGCTGGCTGTGGCTGCGGCCAACAAGAAAACAACCCATTTGGTAGATGAGGGCTACGAAGCCGAGAATAAGCCCAAAAGTCTGTTCTGAAAAACTAAGGCCGAAACGCTTTCGCATTTCGGCCTTGTTGTTCCAATTATTTCTTGAGTATTAATACAGAACCGTGACAGTTCCTGAGTTTCCGTGCTTACCATTTGTGAAATCCTGTCCGTCCCAGATCTCACCATCAACAAACGTGGCGTTGATTTTCCAAACGTAAGAGCCCTGCGGTACCGTTGCGCCTTTGTAAACGCCATCCCATCCTTCAGCCGGGCTTCCATTTTCAAGTGCCGTTGATTCCCAAAGCAAATTGCCCCAGTTATCGAAAATCCACAGGTGATACTCTGCAATTCCTGTTCCTTTTGGAAGGAAAATAGACGCCTCTCCAACCTCACCAATACCCATTGCATTTGGCACGAATAGGGTCGTTTCAAGTTCCACATTGACGTAATGAACCGCTGTATCTGCACAACCGAACTCGTTGAACGCGGTGAGTGTTACGAAATACCCGCCATACGAAGGGAATTCATAAGTAGGTTGGAATTCATCAGTCTGAATACCATTCCCGAAATCCCAGTTGTAAAGGTCTGCACCTACCGAGTTGTTTACAAACTCGTATTCATTTCCTGGCTCAGGGAACGAGGTTTGGTTCGGTGTGAAGTCGGCAATTGGAGATGGATAAGCCGAAACAGCAGCTCCCAAGGAGAGCGTATCTGAGCATCCTCCAGCTCCAGTAACAATCAAGGTCACTTCGTATTCGCCCGGAATCTCGTACACATGAATAGGGTTTGAGATGGTTGATGTTGTTCCATCGCCAAAATCCCAGAAATAATCCAATCCGGTTGTGCTATTGTTGCCAAAATTGACAACCAACGGAGCACATCCTTGTGCATTATTGAGTGTGAATCCTGCGGTTGGAACGTTATCTATGATAACCGTTCCGGTAGTTGTATCAGCACAACCAGCACCTGAAATGGCAATTAGCGTTACTGTGTAGGTTCCCGCATTCTCATAAGTGGCTGTTGGGTTCACATCGCTAGATTGGGTTCCATTACCCAATATCCACTGATAACCAGTTGCGCCTGTGCTCATGTTGGTGAATTGAATATCCGCTGGAAGAACACATGGCGCACTTGCGCTGGACGAGAATGCAGCCGTTGGCGGAGCAGCAATGCTTACCGTTACAGTGAAAACTCCTGTAGAACATCCGTTCTGATCAAAGGCTTCCACACTATAAGTTGTTGCTGCTGTTGGGCTTACAAAATGAGACGCACCCAATCCTAGCCCGTTATCCCAAGAATATGAGAAGTTTCCTGAACCTCCGGAAGCTGCAGCGGAGATAGTAACGCCACTTCCTAAACAAACCGCAGTATCGGCAGAAACCACCATGGCCAACGCATCTGGCTCGGTAATCTGAACAGTATCTGTATACGTACATCCGTTAGCATCAACAACCACAAATGTGTAAGTACCAGCTATCAACAATGATGCGGTATTTCCTGTCTGACCAATGCTTGGCCAATTGTAGGTAAGCGGTGCTGTTCCGCCTTCGGCAATAACTGTGGCTTCGCCATTATTTCCACCTTTACACAACACGTTTACTGTTGTAACGGTAAGTAGTTCAATCGCATCTGGTTCGGTAAGAACCACAGTCAAACTGTCTGTACAGCCATTGCCGTCTGTCACATAAACCGTGTGCGCCCCTGAACCTAAGTTAAACGCTACATAGCCGTTGTCGCCATTACTCCAAGTGGCAGTGTAAGGGATTGTTCCACCGGCTATATCAACCTCAACCTGACCGTTGGTCACTCCATTACATGTTATGTTGTAAAGCGTATCGATTGAGATTGCCAACGGGGTCGGTTCGTTAATGATGAACATCAAGGTGGTATCGCAACCGCCTGCATCGGTAACAGTTACCGTGTGAACGCCCGCTCCGAAACCTGTTGCGAGAGAATCAACATCAGAATTTGACCAGAGATACGTGTAAGGAGTTGTTCCCCCAAAGACCGTAACTATAGCTGATCCATCAGCCAATCCATTGCAACTTACATTTGATTGAACAGCAACCTGAGCAACAATGGAAGTTGGTTGTCCAACCACCACATTAAGCGACCACAGACAGCCGTTTGCATCTTCCACCTGCACTTCATAAATTCCTGCAGAAAGTCCAGTTGCAGTTGGACCTGTCTGTCCGATGTTTGGCCAAGAATAACTGTAAGGCGGTGTGCCTCCAGTGGCCTCAACCGTGGCTTCCCCATCTTCAGCTCCACTACATGTTGAACTGATGATGGTGTCTGTCAACATGGTAAGTTCGGTCGGTTCAGCAATTGAGGCTGAAAGCGTATCGACACATCCATTTGCGTCAGTCACCTCAAGGAAATAGGTTCCAGCAGGAACTCCATTCAAATCTTGAAGTGTGTCGCTATTTGACCAGTTGTAAGAGTATGGAGCAGTTCCTCCAATCACATTCACATCAACAATTCCATTGTTTTCTCCAAAACAGATGACATCTGCAGTGAGAATAGCAAACACTTCGAGCTCAAACGGTTGTGTCATTTGCAATTGCAGCGAATCCTGACATCGATTCTGATCAGTAACCGTGACCGTGTAAAATCCTGGACCAATATCCTCTGCTGTAGGTCCCATCTGACCATCAGACCAAGCAAAAGTGTAAGTAGGAACGCCACCATTGGCCTGAACAAAGAATGAACCATCCATGGCACCATTACAACTCACCAAATTGGTGTCAACTGAGAATACAATCAACGAATCTGGCTGCGTTAATGTCACGCTATCAATCAGCGTACAACCATTTGCATCAGTGATATTCACGATGTAGGTTCCAGCTTCAAGATTCGAAAGGTCTTCGGTCGCCTCATTTGTGTTCCATAGATACGAGTAAGGCTGCGTTCCTTCGTTAACGGTTAGGTCGATGGATCCATCAGCTAAACCGTTGCACGAAACTTGGAATCCATTGTAATCAGAAGTCGTGATAAAGGAAGAAAGTCCGTCTGGTTCTGTCAATGTGATTGAACCGCTGATTTCGCAGCCGTTGGCATCCGTTACCGTGTAGGTGTAAATCCCAGCCATTAAACTATCGATGTCTTCTGTTGTATCGCCATTGCTCCAGCTTACGCTGTATGGAGCGGCTCCGCCTGAGATTGTCAGGTCGACAAAGCCATCTGCAGCACCACCGCACGAAATGTTCACTCCGTTGTAATCGCTAACAAGTGAATCCACTTCAAGCGGAGCTGGCTCGGTAAGCGTAATGCTGTCTGTGTAAGAACATCCACTAGCATCAGACACAACCACTACATACGTTCCTGCTTCAAGGTCAGAAATATCTTCATCGGTTGAAGTAAATCCGTTCGGGCCGGTCCAAGCATAAGTGTAAGTCACACATTCTTCGCCACCCAACACGTTGATGCTGATGGCACCGTCAAATTCACCAACACATGAGATGTTTGCTCCACCCGCAAATTCTGGTGACGTGATGCTGTCGGTTGTCAACGGATCTGGCTCGGTAAGGATAATTGTTTGAACTGCCGATGTTCCATTCGCATCCGTAACCGTTACGCCATGAAGTCCTGCACCAAGACCAGTTGCGGTCTGCGTTGTTTGTCCATTCGTCCAAACGTAAGTGTAAGGCAGACATCCGCCAGTAGGATTGGCCGTTGCTTCACCATTTGGAACCGCACTACAACCCAAGTTGTAGCCACATGGTCCTTGTGGAGAGGTAATTTCAACCAATACAGGCGATGGCTCGATTGTTACATCGAAAGAGCATGAAGTGCTATTGTTCGACTCATCTGTTGCTGTGTAAGTCACCGTTGTGGTGCCAACTGGGAAGTTATCTCCAGGAACAAAATTACTTGTCAATGTTGGCGTACAGTTGTCTGTAGCTGTTGGCTCTGTCCAGAAAACCTGTGGCGAACAATCTGAGCTATCAGGAACAATTACTGTGTCCATCGGACAAGCAATAATTACTGGAGAAAGCGTGTCAAGAACAGTCAGTTCGCTTGAGCAGTTTGCCGAATTTCCATTCACATCAACCACAGTTACAGTGATGATGTTTGAACCAAGATCGGCACAAGTAAAGTTGATCTGCGAAGCGAAAATCGTGTCAATGGCGCAGTTGTCTGTTGAGTTATCGTTTAACTCACCAGCCGAAATGCTCACGGTTCCGCTGCCATCAAGCGTTACGGCCAAATCCAAGCAGTTTGCAATCGGATTGATGTTATCCTCAATCGTTACAGTTGCTGTACAGGTTGACGTGTTGCCATTATTGTCAGTTACTGTCAAAACAACTGTGTTTCCACCCACATTCGAGCAATCGAAGTTTCTGATATCAACCACAAACCCAGTGATGCCACATGCATCGCTTGAGCCATTGTCAACCTCAGAAGCATCGATGGTAGCTTCTCCCGAAGCATTCAATTGAACCACAATATCTTGGCAAATAGCAACAGGAGAAATCGTGTCAATTACGGTAACAGAGGCATTACAGCTGCCCACGTTTCCGTTCACATCAATTACGGTAAGAACTACAGGATTAACGCCAACCCCAGAACAAGTGAAGTCGTTTGGAGTGACATACATCGTATCGATGGCGCAGTTGTCGGTGCTTCCAGCATCAACATCAGCAGGAAGGATTGTGGCATCACCTTGCGCATCCAAGTAAACGGTCATGTTTTGGCATAGCGCAACTGGAGGAACGTTTTCTTCAACGATTATTTGTGTGGTACAAGTCGAAGAATTTCCAGCCACATCTATTACAGTCAATGTAACCGTGTTTGTACCGATTTCAGAACAATCGAACGTGTACTGAGACAGCAACATGGTATCAATTCCGCAATTGTCTGATGAGTTTAAATCAACATCATCCGCAGTGATAGTCGCCACTCCATTGGCATCCATCTGAACCACAACTGGTGTACAAGTTGCATTCGGAGAAATGTTATCCTCAACCGTTACATCAGAAGTACAAGTTGAAACATTTCCATTCACATCCGTGACGGTTAAGGTCACGGTATTGACCCCTGCAGTGGTACAGTTGAATGTATTTTGATTGATGGTCAAGCTGGCAATCGCACAATTATCGAACGAACCATTGTTGATTGCATTCGCAGTTGTGGTTCCGTTTCCGTTGTTGTTCAATTGAACAAGTACATCTTGACAGATAGCAGTTGGCGAAATAGTATCCAACACCTCCACATTCGATGTACACGTGCTTGTGTTTCCGTTGTTGTCAACCACCGTAAGTGTAACGATGTTGATTCCAACATTGGAGCAATCGAAGTCCATTTGGCTCACGAAAACCGTGTCAACGCCACAGTTTGCATCGCTTCCTGCGTTGATATCCGAAGCATTGATGCTTGCATTTCCAGCAGCATCTAAATGGATGGTGATGTCTTGACAGTTGGCATTCGGATTCACGTTATCCTCAACGGTAACTGTTGCCTCACACGTGCTTTGATTTCCGTTCACATCCACAACCGTAAGCGTAACCGTGTTGGCACCAACCTGAGTACAATCGAAGATGGTTTGGCTTACGCTGATAGCATCAATTCCGCAGTTGTCGGTGCTTCCGCCATCGACATCAGCAGCCACAATACTTGCGGTTCCAGTAGCATCCAATTGAATAGTGATGTCCTGACAAACCGTAACTGGTGGAATCGTATCGAACACACGCACAACCGACTGACAGATGTCGAAGTTTCCGTAGTTATCGGTTACTGTTAATGTGACTGGATTCACACCAATGTCCGTACAATCGAACGTGTAAACACTCAATGTCATTGTGTCGATTCCGCAGGCATCCGTAGAGCCATTGTCAATGTCATCGGCTGTGATGGTCACCTGACCGTTGGCATCTAAATAGATTGAGAGGTTCTGACAAATTACGTTCGGGTCAACCTCATCCACCACATTCGCAGTTGCCGTACATGTAGAAACGTTTCCGTTGACATCGGTGACGGTCAATTCAACCGTATTTCCACCAATCGCGCTGCAATTAAACGAGTTTACATCGATGACAAGAGATTGAATTCCGCAGTTATCAAACGAGCCATCATCAATATCGCCAGCGGCAATAATTGCTGTTCCGTTTGAAGTCAATTGAACCGTAATATCTGTACAAACCGCTGTTGGAGGAACGGTGTCTTGAGCTGTTACAGTAGCGATACACGTACTGATGTTGCCGTTTACATCCGTTACCGTTAGGATGACAGAATTAGCTCCAACGTTGTTGCAATTAAGCATCTGAGGAAGAACCGTCATGGTTGCAATTCCACAGTTATCAGAAGAACCATTGTCAACCAATACTGGCGTGATAACCGCTTCGCCATTAGCATCCAACTGAACCGTTACCGAAGCACAAGCGGCAGTTGGATTCATGTTGTCTTCCACCGTAATTGTTGCATCACAGGTAGAAATATTGCCGTTCACATCAGTAACGGTAAGCGTAATCGTATTGTCGCCTACGGTGGAGCAATCCAATGTGGTGTTCAACTGGCCGCTATCAACCGTTACAGAAGCAATTCCACAGTTGTCTGAAGAACCGCCATCCAAATCAGCTGCGACAATGATGATGTCACCATTCGAACTAAGGTCAACAGTTATATCATTACAAACTGCGGTTGGCGAAATCGTGTCGAGAACAGTAACAATCGCATCGCAAGTGGTGACGTTTCCTGTACTGTCCGTAGCTGTGAGCGTAACCGTGTTTGCACCGATGTTCGAGCAATCGAATGCGTTGGGAGAAACCGTCAGCGAAGCCAATCCGCAACTTGCATTTGAACCACCGTTCACATCATCGGCAATGATTCCCATGTTGCCCGTTCCGTCCAAATAAACCGTAATGTCTTGACAAGAAACCGTTGGAACAACATTGTTTTCGATGGTCACTTGAGCATCACAAGTTGATACATTTCCATTGGCATCGGTAGCCGTTAGCGTTACTGTTTGAACACCTACATCTGCACACGTCCATTGTGAATCCGCAGCATCAATCGAAAGCGTTACAGTACCGCAGTTATCAGTGGTTCCTCCATCCAATTCAACAGCTGTAAGAACCACAGTTCCTGAAGGGTCCAATTCAATCGTAATGTCTTGACAAACAATCGTAGGATTGATGGTGTCTTCTACGGTTACAGTCGCGTCACAAGTCGAAACGTTTCCATTCACGTCAGTTACTGTTAATGTAACTGTGTTCGCTCCAACTGTTGAGCAATCAAAATCTTGAGTTGTGTTTCCATTGTCAATTTCGAGGGAAGCGATGCCGCAATTATCAGCAGAACCACCATCGATGTCAGCTGAAGTGATGGTCAATTCGCCATTCGCATCTAACTGAACCGTGATGTTCTGACAAACCGCTGTTGGGTCGATAGTGTCTTGAACCGTAACTATTGCATCACAAGTAGAAACGTTTCCGTTCACATCGGTCACAGTCAAGGTTACCGTGTTTGCCCCAACATTCGAGCAATCGAAAGCTTGAGAAGTATTTCCGTTGTCAATCTCCAATGAAGCAATTCCGCAATTGTCGTTGCTGCCTCCGTCAATTTCTGCTGACGTGATTGTCAATGCGCCACTTGCATCCAATTGAACTGTAATGTTCTGACAAACGGCAGTTGGGTCGATAGTGTCTTCGACCGTAACCGTTGCATCGCAAGTCGAAATATTTCCGTTCACGTCTGTTACAGTCAACGTAACTGTGTTGGCTCCAACTGTTGAGCAATCAAAATCTTGAGTTGTGTTTCCATTGTCAATTTCAAGAGACGCAATCCCACAGTTATCAGTCGAGCCTCCGTCAATGTCAGCTGAAGTGATGGTCAAATCGCCATTCGCATCTAACTGTACAGTGATATTTTGGCAAACTGCTGTTGGGTCGATAGTATCTTCAACCGTGACCGTTGCATCGCACGTTGAAATGTTTCCGTTCACGTCTGTTACTGTTAATGTAACTGTGTTCGCTCCAACTGTTGAGCAATCGAAAGCTTGCGAAGTG
>Ga0105053_10003455_pt1 | contig 24015 bp, 9 predicted proteins | sample BON01_FD_78093 | JGI IMG/M metagenome (GOLD analysis project Ga0105053, IMG submission 78093) | Freshwater microbial communities from Lake Bonney liftoff mats and glacier meltwater in Antarctica - BON-01 | ecosystem: Environmental > Aquatic > Freshwater > Ice > Glacier meltwater | place: Lake...
CGGGTTGGGGGGGGGGGTGGGGGGGGGGGGGGGGGGGGGGGGGGGGGGGGGGGGGGGGGGGGGGGGGGGGGGGGGGGGGGGGGGGGGGGCCGGGAGACGATGTGGTCTTTTTGCACAGGGGAGGAGGCGGGCGAGGGGCGAATCTTTGTTTGGTCGAGGGGCGCTCCTCTCGACGCACGACGCACGCGTCCGTGTGTGGGGTGTCCGGGGGGGGCTGCCTACCTGCTGCCGATGGCCGCTCCTATCTTCGGCAGACAAATCATGGGCCAAGCAAAAAATGCTCACGTACCACAAAAACACGGCCCCGACACGGCCCCGACCGCCCCCCCCCCGCAAACTGAAACCGAAAACCCCCGAAAACGAAACGACAGGTCGGCATGCAGTCGTCGGCGCTGGCGGCGGTGCTGGCGCGCACGCACTTTCCCAACGAGCCGATGATGGTGGCCCCCTGCGTGATCAGCGCGTGCGTGCACGCGCTGGTGGGCAGCTTCCTGGCGGGGTGGTGGAACCTGACGGTCAAGGACGACGAGGCGTGAGAGGAGAGAGGAGAGAGGAAATGAAAAGGAACGCAGACGGCATTTCCACGTCGCGGCGCGGCGCCTCGTTTGCGCGTCGCGACGCGGCTCGCTTTCTTGTAAGCTCTGTTGAAATGCCCACCGATCACGCTCCGTCTCTCCGCGTCACGATCGCGACCGGCACGCAGCCTCGAAACGCACTATATCTCATCGAATCCGAGGGGCGCCGCGAAAACGCACAAACTCAAAACTCGAAACGAGAATCGCTCTTCAGATCGCGAGCGCGCACGTTCCCTCCTTTTCCCGATGGATCACCCGCGCGGGAGGGGCAGGGGCAGGACCGGCGGTGGCCGAGGGCGGGGCGCCGGCGTTCGCGGCGGGGGCGCGCGGGGCGCCGGCGTTCGCGGCGGCGGTCGCGGCGGCGCGCGCGGCGCTCGGGGCGGCGGAACGGGTGGCGGCGGCTTGGCGGCGATGGCGGCGGCCGGCGCGGCCATCCCCCCTCCGCCCGGCCTCTACGACGCGGGCCCCCTTCCCGCTCCGTCTTGGACCCCTCGCGGCGGCGGCATGGGCGGCTACCGCGGCGGCTTCCGCGGGGGCGGGGGCGGCCGCGGCAGGCACTCCCCCGCAGCCCGTGGCGGCGGCGGCGGCGGCGGCGGCGGCGGCGGCGGCGCCTTTTCTTTCTCATACGCCGGCCCCTACGGCGGCTCGCAGGCGCTGCAGGACGCCATCTGCGCCGCGGCGGCAGAGGCCGGGGGCGCGGACCGCCTCCTGGACGTGCGCTACCAGGGCGGGTGCTTCGAGCTGCGCGTGGCCGGCGCGGGCGACGCGGGCGGCGGCGGCGGCGGCGGCGGCGGCGGCGGCGGCGGCGGGGCCGAGCGGCGCTTCAGCCCGGCGTGGCTCCAGGCGGCGGGGCGGTGGGCGGCCAAGGCGGACGAGCTGCAGCGGGCGGCGGCGGGGGCGCTGCCGGCGGACGAGCCAGAGGCGGAAGCGCCGGCGCCGCCGGCGGACGACGAGGCGGAGCAGCAGGACGACAACGAGGGGGAGGACCAGGCAGAGGCGGCGCCGCCCCCCGAGGGCGCGGGCGGCGAGGGCAGCGGCGGCGGCCGGAACAACGGCGAGGAGGCGGGCGACGAGAGCGAGGACGAGGACGAGGACCTGTCGCTCGCCGCTCACCTCGCGCAGATCCGCCTCTCGCCCCCGCCCGCTGGCCCGGCGCCGGCTCCCCCTCCTCCTCCTCCGACCGCGGGCGGCGCCGTCACCCCCTCCCACGCCCGCGCCTGCCCGCCGCGCCGCCCGCCCCTCGGCCCGCTGCCGGTGTCGCTGCGCCTCGAGCGCCAGGGCCTCACGGACGCCGAGCTCGAGCGCGTCGCCGCGTGGGCGCAGGCGCTGTCCGGCGTAGGCACTGTCTCACCTTCCTCGTCCTCCTCGCCTCCTCAAGCCGCCCCCGCCCTCTCGCCCGCAGAGCCGTCCCTCGACGCGCTGGCGCCCGCCGACGACGCCCCCGCCACCGCCCCCGCCCCCGCCCCCGTCTCCGCCCCCGCCCCTGCCGCCCGCCCGCTCATCCGCGTCGTGAAACTCTGGCTGTTTGACAACGACCTCGCCGACGCGGGCGCCGCCGCCGCCGCGCGCCTCGGCCTATGGAGCGGCCGGGACCTGCAGGAGGTGCACCTTTCGCACAACGGCCTGAGCACCGCAGGGGCGCTGAGCGTCCTCGACGCCGTCCCCTCGCCCTCGCCTGTGGCGGCGGCGTCTTCTGATGCTGTTTCTTCCTCCCCTGCCGCCGCCGCCGCCGCCGCCGCCGCCCCGGCGTCCCCTCCGCGGCGCGCCCTGTGGCTGCGGCTCGAGTGGAATCGCGTCGACGAGGCGCGCGTGCGCGCGCACATCGCCGGCCCGCTGGTCGCGCGCGCTCTTGTGGTCGAGGTCGGCGAGGAGGTGCCGGCCGACGCGCGGCGCGCGGCGCTGCACGAGAAAAACATCCGGTGGCCGGCGCGCGCCCCGGGGGCGCCGGCCGCGCGCGTGCGCCTGCCCTGGCTCCACTGCCAGCGCCTGGCGCCGCGCGAGGCGGCCGTGCTGCTGGCGGCGAAGAGGTCGGCGGCGGCCGAGGGGGCGCGGCAGCGCGAGGCGGCGGAGGCGGCGGCGGCGGGGGCGGCAGAGGCGGCGGCCCCCGTCCCGACGGCGGCGGCGGCGGCGGCGGCGCCTGCGCTCGCGGCCGCCGATGCCGCAGTATCGGCGGCGGCGAGCGGCCCCGCTGCTGGCCCCACGTCGGCGGCGGCGGCGCCGGCGCCGCCCGGCCGCTACCGCCCGGGCCCCCTCTTGCTCCTGCCCGACACGAGCGCCCTGCTCGCCATGCTCGGCGCCAACCAGCCCGCCGCGCCCGCGCCCGGCGCGCCCCAGAGGCCGCCCGCGCCCGCCGCCGCCGCCCCGGCCCTCACCATCGACCGACTCCTCGCCCTGGCCGCCGAGGGCCGCTTCGGCGCCGCGCTCGCGCCCGACGACCGCACCTTTCTGGTGGTCGCCGACTCGGTCTGCAAGCAGCTCGACGGCTTGAAGCGCGACCCGCGCACCGCGGCCGCGTGCCGCCGCTTCTTCGGCGACGTGCTCGACCGCGCGGGCCCTGGCGGCGGCGACTTCCTGACGCTCCTGGGCGCGCACGAGGGCGAGGGCCTGGTGGCGGAGCAGGGCGCGGGCTCGGCCGGCGCAAAGGGCGTCGCCGAGCGCGGGCAGCGCGTCGACGCCTCGATCGTCGAGACCGCGCTGTTCTTCGCGCGGGAGATCGAGAATGCGGCGGCGTCAGCGTCCGGGGGCGATGGCGGCGCCTCGTCGGCCGGCGACCAGCAGCAGCAGCAGCAGCAGCAGCGGCTGCCCGCGGCGGTGCCCGTCATCCTGCTGTCCAACGACAACGGCCAGTGCGCGCTCGCCCGCGCGCACGGCCTGCCCGTGCTGCGGCTCGCCCCCGGGGACGCGGCCGACCGCGCCGTGCGCGCGCTGCTCGGCGGCGCGGCCCCCCGCGGCCACTCCTCCTCCTATATTTCCGCTGGGCCCCTTCAGGTCACGTCCGCCTTCCTGCGCGAGGCGCTCGCGCCGCACGCCACCGCCGGCGTCGCCGCCTCGGCCGCCCCCCTGCGCAGCCTGCAGCTCGAGCTCGACGGCGCCGTGGCCTTGCTCGGCGCCGCTACAGAGGGCTACGCCGACTTGGCGGAACTCTTGAAACGTGTGGCGGAGGTGGAGTCGCTGGCCGGCGTGCGCCTGGCGCTCGCGGAGCACCGGCACGACCCGGGCCTGTTTGGCGGCGCCGCCGCCGGGGAGCCGCCGAGCGAGGCGGGGCAGCAAGGCGGCGACGGCGCGGCGGAGGGGGCGGCGGAGGCCGCGTGTCCCGCGCTCGCGGCGGCGGGCCGGGCGGTGGCCGCGCTGCGGGATCGCGCGGGCGCGCTCGCGGGCCTCGTGCGCACGGCGCAGGCGCCGTCGCGTGTCATGCAGTGGGCCTCGGGCGGCGGCGGGGCCAACGGCGGCAACGGCGGCGCCGGCGCCGGCACGGCGAGCAACGGCGACTGAACTGAACGACAGAGAGGGGGAGGGTAGCGGCAGCGCGCGACAGCATTGATAACTTTGCTCGACGACGCAACAAGCGCTCGAATGCAGACACGTGTTACAAGTTGGTTTCCCCGCCGCCCCCTGCTCTCTCTGCTCAAGCCCCGCCGCCGCCGCCGGCCGGAGGCACCGTGGCGGCCGCCGGCGCCGGCCCCGCCGCCGGTGTCAGCGGCGGCGGCAGCTCTTGCGTCGGCGGCGAGGAGTCCCACGCCACCGCGAGCCTCAGCTCGTCGGGCACGGCCTGGCGCAGGATCACGCGCCCCCACGCGGTGCAGGGCGCGAGGCGCTCGGCGCGCTGCCGCTTCCACAGCGCGCCGATCGTCGTCGCCGGCGTGATCGGAGGAGGAGGAGGCGCCCGCCCGAGCCGCTCGGGGCTGCCCCTCCCGCTGCCGCCCCCCTCGCCGCCGCCACCAGCCGCGTCGGCCCGCCGCACCGCCACGACGAGCCTCGCGCCTCGTGCGCCTCCTCCTCCTGCTCCTTCTTCCCCCGCCCGAGCCTCATCGGCAGCCGTCGGCGGCGATCCCCGCAGGCCCTTGAGCTCGCGCTCCAGGTCGGCCACCGTCGCGCCCGGCGCGGCCGCGAGCAGGCACTCGTCGCGCGCGCCAAAGCAGCAGCGCACGACGACGGGCGGCGGCGCCGGCGCGCCCGAGGCCCCGCCCGGCCAGGCCTCGTCGGCGGCGTCGTCCGAGTCAGCGGCACCGTCCGGCGCCGCGGTCGGGGCGCGCGCGCCGCCGCCCTTGCCCAGGGCGCTGCAGAGGGCGGAGGAGGCCGCCGAGAGCGCGCGCGCGTCGGCCGCGGCCGCGAGCTGCGCGGCCACGCGCGCCCACGCGCGCCCGTCTTCCGCGTCGGCCTCGTCCTCGTCGCTGTCGTCGTCGTCGCCGTCGTATTCGTCGGCGCGCTCCCCGCTGTCGCCGTCGTCGCCGCCGCCTGCCCTCTGTCGGCCCCAATCCGACGGGGGCGGCGGCGGCACGGGAGGCGGCGGCAGGAGGCCGTACGCGCACGGCACGAACGGTTCCGCCGCCGCCGCCGCGGCCATGGCGACGCGCTCGGGGCGCGAGAGGCGCAGGCTGCTGCCAAAGAGGGAGGCGCCGCCAAACCATCCGGCGCCGTCGCCCGCCGCCGCCGCCGCCGCCGCCTGCGGAGAACAAAAGCCGCCGCCGCCGCCGCCGCCGCCGCCGCCCCCCTCTCCTGCTCCTGCTCCCGCGGCCGCCGCCGCTGCGGCCGCCGCCTCGGCGCCCGTCACGGCCCACATGCTCTGGTGCTGCGCCTGGGCGATGCGCAGGCGCTTGCCGCCGTGGCCGCTCGGCCCGGCGTGCGGGAAGCGCGGCGGGCGGCCGGGGCCGCGCGGCGGGGCGAACGAGGGGCCGCCCGCCTCCCCGGGCGCTGAGGCCGCGGAGGCCGCTGCCGCCGCCAGTGCAAAGGCGCCGCCACCACTGGTGAGCAGCGTGAGCGGGAACTTGCGCGGGCGGCCGCGCGGGCGCTTGAGCGTCAGCAGCCCGCCTCCTGTTGGCGGCGGCGACGCCGCCGCTCCGTCATCCCCTCGGCCTCCCGGCGCCCGCTCTTCGTCCTCCTCCTGCTCCTCCTGCTGCTGCTCCTCCTGCTGCTGCTCCTGCTCCGTGCCGCCATAGCCCTGCGGCGGCGGCAAAAAGCCCAGGCGCACCGCCAGCGCGCGCGCGGCGGCCACCGACCTCGCCGCGCTCGCCGCGTCGCCGGCGGCGCCTCCTGCTGCTGTTGCTGCTGCTGGTGCTGCTACTCCTCCCCCAAGGCCCCGCGCCCTCCGCGGGTCGCGGCCGATGCCGTAAGGCGCCGGCGCCGACGCCCCGACGCCGCCGCCGCCCAGCCGCGCCACGCGCATGGCCGCGCCCAGCTCGGATGCGCCCGGCGGCGGCTCGGCCTCGGCGCGCGCGGCCGCCGCGCGCTGCCGCTCGCGCAGCCGCGCCATCGCCGCGCGCCACGCCTCGTCCCGCGCGCGCGCGCCCGCGCCGCCCGCCGCGCGGCGCTCGGCGGCGGCGTCGTGCTCGCGCGGATCGCCTACCAGGGCGCGCACGAGGGCGTCGAACCCCGGGTCGGTCTTGAGCGCGCGGCGCGAGGCGATGCGCGTGCGGCAGACGGGGCACTCGGCGCCGCCGCCGCCCGCGCCGCCGTTGCCCAGGCCGCCGCCGCCGCCGCCGCCGCCGCCGCCGCCCGGGCCGCCGCCGCCGCCGCCGCCCAGGCCGCCGCCGCTCACCTCGGCGTACAGCTGCGCGTCGTCCGACTCAAAGTCGTCGGCGGTGATGACGCCCGCGCCGCGCGGGCGGCCGGAGCCGCGCGGGCGGCCGCGACCGCGGCGGGGCGGCGGCTCGGCGGAGGAGGACGGAGGGTAGGCCGAGGCGGCACCGGCGCCGGCGCCCGCCGCCGTCGTCGTCGCGGGCACGCCGGCCGCGGCGCGCGCGGCGGCCGCGGCGCGGCTGCGCAGGTAGGCGTCGATGCAGGGCGCGCAGTAGCGGTGGAGGCAGGCGATGGAGATGCGGGTGTCGCGGAGGGTGCCTGTTTGCTCAGTCGTCGGGTTGGTTTTTGTTGGGAGGGGGCGAGGGGTGAGAGACGAAAAAAGAGCAGAGACGAGCGGTCGGCGGCGGCGGCGGCGGCGGCAAGAGGCTTTTGGCGCGCGCCGCGACGCTGCCAACTCACCCAGGCAAATCGGGCAGCGCGTCTCCTCCAGCCGGTGCAGCTGCACGGGCACGACGGCGCCCGGCATCGACCAGTGGTCGGTCGGGTAGAGCGCCTCGAGGCGCTCCATATGGCGGAGTGAGGGCCAAAGGCGCGGAAAACACCTCGTCGAGGGAGCAAGACCCCTCGATCTCCCGCGCAAGAGTCCAAGTCTCTCTCTTCAAGGTGTGCTTTCTTCGGGTGCCTATGAGAGACGGGGACTAGTCAAGATGTGGCTCGTGTGGAGAGCAAGACGCCACGAGAGAGAGATCGAAACAACGCACGGGGCTCGCGACAGCGGCGGCGCGAGCAGATCGTCGTCCGCCTGGCGGCATCAGGCGAAGACGCGCGCCCTCTCTCGACACAAAGAGCGCGCCCGGCCTCCTCACCCCAGCCCGCCAACGCCACCTCACCTGCCCGCCCCGCCCCCGCGGATCGCCGGGTGGTTGAGCGGGTTGAGCATTCGCCGCGCCTCGGCCACCCGCCCCTGCAGCGCCCGCAGCGCGCGCTCGCCCGCCGCCGCCTCTGCGCGGAAGCGCTCCGCCTCGGCCAGCGCGGCCCCGAGCGCGGACCTGGCGCGCTCCCCGTCCTCGGCGCCGCGCCGCGCGTCGCGCTCCCGCTGAAGGCGCGCCAGCTCCAGCTCGGACACGCGCGCGCGCGCCGCCTCCAGCTGGGAGCCGAGCTCGCCCGCGGCGGCGGCATCGGCCTGCGCCTTGGCGGCCAGCGCGGCGATGAGTGCCTCGCTCTCCTGCGCGGAGCTCTCGGCGCGCAGGGCCTTGCCTTTCGCCACGAAGGCCTTGGTCTCGAGGTCGCGGCGCTCGCCCTCGAGGGCCGCGACCTGCGCGGCCTGCGTGGCGTAGTAGGCGCCGAGGCCCGCGAGCGCGGCGCCGCCGGCGGCCACGCCCGCGCGGCGCGCGGTCGCCATCTTTTCTTTTCCTCTCTTTATTTCGGTGCTTTGTTTCGGGCTTGCGGGAATTTTTGCGCGCTCTTCCGCCCTGTTTGTGCCTGTTGCTCCTTCTTCCTGAGTTCTCGAAAGCAGAGAGAGAAGGGAGACTGGAGGCGAGCCGTGTTCGCGTCGGCGAAACGGGGGACGGGCGGGCTGCGGCGGCGGCGGCGGCGGTGGCGTCACCTGCGACGGGGTTGCAGCGGCGGCGGCGCGGAGCAAGAGCTTCGCCAAGCGCGCGCGCGCGGCGCTGGCTGGCGGCGGACGGGGGCTCGGTAACGGACCCGGCGGACTGGCGGAAGACGCGGCCTTGGATGATGGCGCGTCAGTAGATGGGGGGATTCAGTTTTTTTTTTTTTGGGGTTTTGGAAGAGCGACAATCGCAGAGTGGGTTCGTGTGTGCGGCGCGCGCGCGTGTAACTAGCCGAGGTTGAGGAGGGCTGCGAGATCCAGTGGGATGTGTGCTTCTGTGGTGAGAGGAGAGAGGAGTTCAGAAGCAGTTCGGGAAGACGGCGAGGGAAAGGCGAGAGACGCGATCGCGACAAACAGCGCCAAGCACACAACAACAAACCGATCCCCGGACAATCCTCTGCCCTCTGCAGTTCTTCATCCGCGTTGACGCGCTGCTGCCCACTTGTTGACTCCAAACCAAAAAGGCGCGTCCTCCTCTTTCTCCACGCTCGCAAACAAAGACACACACGCCAACCCCGCATGTCCGTGGCTCCCCGCGAGACCAGGGACGCGGCCGAGCTCGAGCTTCAGTCGATCATGGGCAGAGGCGGAGGACAAGCGCCGCTGTCCTCCGGCGGAGGAGGAGGAGACAGCGACGTCGGCGGCGGCGGCGCGCGGCGCCCGCTGCGCGCCGCCGACGACGACGACCCCGAACCGGGGGGTTGGTGGCCCGCGCCCAGCCGCCCGCCGACGCCCACGGCCGAGGACGCGCGCCGCCAGAAGCGCACGGCGGTGGCCTTTGCGACGGTCGGCGCCGTCCTGGTCGCGCTCGCGGTCGTGACCTCGTCCGGCGGCGGCCAAGGCCAAGAAGGCGCCGCCGTCCCAGGCACAACCGCCGACCCTGCGGCAGCAGCTGCAGTCCACTCCCCGCCCGCGGTCGCCGAGCCCTCCTCGTCCTCCTCCCTGTCCTTCTGGTCCGAGGACTCGGTCGCCATCCTCGGCGGGGACGGTAGCATCCCGGACGCGGCCGCGTCCGCCGCGGGCGGCGGAGGCGGCGCCGACGAGGACGCCGCCGCGGCGGACGAGCGCGACGCCGCCGACCTGGCGCGCGCGGTGGCGGCGCTGGGCGACGGCTACGTGCCGTGCGTGGGCCCGCCGCTGCGGTGCGGCATGGCGCACCCGCGCCCGCTGCCGGGCGTGGACTTTCGCGGCGTGCCGAGGCACGCGGTCTCGAGGCTGGCGGCGGCGCCCGCGGGCGGGGAGCGGCGGCGGCGGAGGCGGCAGCGGCGGCGAGCGCACGAGGCGGAGGCGGGCGGCGGCGGCGGCGGCGGCGGCGAGGGGCAGAGCGGCGGCGGACCCAAGCGGAGGCGCGGGCATCTGCGCCGCCGCCTCGCCCAGGAAGAAGGAGAAGAAGAAGGCGCCGCCGCCGCCGCCGCCGCCGCCGCCGGGGCAAAAGCGGGCGGCGCAGGCGGAATGGTCGCCGCCGACAGCTCCCGCTGCTCCGAGGTCGGGCGCGACGTCCTGCGCGAGGGCGGCAACGCGGCCGACGCCGCCGTGGCCGTCGGCCTGTGCCAGGGGGTGGTCAGCCCCATGTCGTGCGGCCTCGGCGGCGGCGCCTTCATCCTCGTGCGCATGTCCGCCGAGGGCGCCGCTGCCGCCGCCGCCGGCCGCGCCGCCGCGCGCGCCGCCGGCGCCTGGACCGACGCCGCGGCGAGGAGCGGCGGCGGCGGCGGCCCGGACGACCCCGGCGGCGCCCCCGCCGCCGAGTTCATCGACGCGCGCGAGACGGCCCCCGCCGCCGCCGCCGAGGCCATGTACGCGGGCATGCCGCCGTCGGCGTCGGCCGAGGGCGGCCTGGCGGTCGCCGTGCCGACCGAGCTCCTGGGGTATGCGGCCTTGTTTGACAGGCACGGCAGCGGGCGCGTGCCCTGGGCGCGGCTGGTGGCGCCGGCGGCCGAGCTGGCGCGGGAGGGGTTCGGGGCGCACCCGTACCTGGTGCACACGCTGCTGGGCAACCGCACGCTCGCGCGCGTGCGGCGGAGCAGGCTGCTCCGCGAGGCGTTTTTGATCCGCCGAGGAGGAGGACCAGCGGCAGGGCGGGGGCGGCGAGGGAGCCCCGCGGCCGCCGACGGCGTCGCCGCCGCTGCCGACGCCGCCGACGACGACGACGACGACGGCGCCTCGTGGCGCGTCCCGCTCCCCGGCGAGCTGTGCTGCCGCCGCCCGGCCCTCGCGCGCACGCTCGACGCGGTCGCCGCGCGCGGCGCGCGCCACCTGTACGAGGGCAGGGCGGCCGAGGCGCTGGCGGCGGCCGTGCGGGCGGCGGGCGGCGTTCTGACGGCGCGGGACCTGGCGGACGCGCGCGCCGACGTGGGCATCGCGCCGTTCGAGGTTGACGTCCCCCTGCCGCCGGGCGCGCCGGGCGTGGCGGCCGCCGACGGCGCGGCGGCGGGCGCGGCCCCTGCCGCGCCGCCGGCGCCGCCGCCGCCGTCGCTCCGGCTCGTGCTGCCGCCGCCGCCGTCCTCGGCCGCCGTTGTGGCGTTTGGCCTGCGCTTCTTGGCCGGATACCTCGCGAACGACACGGCTGACAGCGGCGCCGACGAGGCCGCGTCCCTGGCCGCCTTTGCGGCCCTGGGCGGGCAGGAGGCGGGGACGAGCGGCCTCGGCAACAGCGGCGGCAGCGGCAGCAGCATCGGCGGCGGCGGGGAGCGGGCGAGCGACGCTGGCGGCCTGTGGGCGCACCGCCTCGCCGAGGCCCTCAAGCACGGCTTCGCGGCCCGCACGGCCCTGGGCGACGGCGCCTTCGCGGGCCTCGCCCGGGCAGACGCCGAGGACATCGCCGCGGCGGCGTCCGACCTCGCGAGCAACGCGTCCTACTGCTCCGAGCTTCGCGCCGAGACGCGCGACGGAGGCGTGCTTGCCGCGACGCGCTACGGCGGCCGATGGAACCCTCTGCTGCGCGCGCAGGTCGACCCGCCCGAGGACCACGGCACGAGCCACTACTCGGTCGTCGACGGCGCGCTGTCCGCCGTGAGCGTCACCACCACCGTCAACATGGTCTTCGGCAGCGGCGTCGTCGACGCGGCCTCGGGGGTTTTATTGAACGACGAAATGGACGATTTCTCTCAGCCCGGCCGCGCCTCGTTCGTGACACCGCATCCCTCGCGCGCCAACTTCATCGCGCCGCGCAAGCGCCCCCTGAGCGCCATGTCCCCGATCTTCGCGGCGGACGCGCGCACGGGGCGCCTGCGGGCGGCGGTCGGCGCGTCCGGCGGGCCGCTGATCGTGTCGGCGGCGCTGCAGGTGCTGGCGCGCGCGCTGCTGCTGCCGCCGCCGTTGCCGCCGTCGCTACCGTCGCCGCCATCGTCGCCGTCCTCCTCCTCCCCGCTGTCGTTCGTCGCCGCGCCGCGCCTGCACGCGCAGCTGCTGCCCTCGGCCAGCGTCTACGTCGAGGACTTTTCGTGGGGCCGCACGTCGTACCGGTGGCCGGGCGCGGCGCTGGCGGGGATGGAGGGCCGGGGGCAGGAGCTCAGGGCGATCGCCGGGGGCCTGGGCGTCGTGCAGCTGGTTTTGGTGGAGGAGGAGGAAGGGGAGGGGGGGCGAGGGGAGGACGCGAGAGGGGCGGCGGCGGCGGTGTCTTTCGTTCTGCACGGCGTGAGCGACCCGCGCAAGGACGGCGCGCCGATGGCGGCGTGACGATGGTCGGTGGACGATCATCCGTGTGTCAAAAACCCATCACGCCTGTTGACGTTCCGATGATTCGATCGCCGCAACGAGGGATGTTTTTTTCGAACGCGCCGGGCGAGTCCTGGGGCGAGAGGTGAGGGCGCGGAGCTCGTTGAAGCGGCGAGTGCTTCTGAGCGAGAGCACCGGCGCTCCCGCCACCCGCCTCGAGCAGCCGCACTCCAGCATCGATGCCGCCCTTCTCCGCCCACATGGGGCGCTCGCCGGCGCAGCCGCCCTCGCGCGCCGCGCGGCCCCCCCCGACCGCGGAGCGTCGCCCGCCAAAAACCACGGCGGTTGATTCGCCTATCACCGGCCCGCCCCTCGCCGAGCACACCCCCGCGCCCTCTTTCTAACACACACCCGACTCGGAGGCTTCGCGGCGCCAGCTAATTCCCCATTTTCGCGGCGTCTCCCGAGAATTTAGGGTTGTCTGTGTTCAATTTTCCCATTCGTCTCCGCCCTTCCCCCCTCGGGGCCTTCCCCCCCCTCGCATCGAAAAGCCTCTCAACGACCCAGCCGCTTGGCGCTGACACGGCGGGCGTATTGGACGAGAGGATTGGCAGGCCGCCAAGTCGCGCGCCGTCGATTTGTGCCCCTCCTCCCCCTCCTCCCCCTCCTCCCCCCTCCTCCCCTCCTCAATCGCGGCCCTCTCTACGAAGCGCCCGGCGGGCGGGCTCCCCTTTGCCTAGGCGGCGGCCAACAGGCGCCGCCGTCCTCCACGCGCCGGGGGCGAAACCGCAGGCGCCGGAACGATCCCCGGAGAGAGAACGCAAGCCGGCGCGGGGCCCGCGGCGAAAACCCTTTTCGGGGCGCGACGACGAGGACGGCGAGCGCCCGCCCCCCGCCCGGCAACTCTCGCTGGCGCGCGCCGCTCCCGAGCGCCCCACCCGCCCCCCTGAGGAGATGCCCCCCCGGGGCCCCCAGGCGGCGGCCGGCGCGCCCCCTCCCCCTCCCCCGCCCCCGCCGCCACCACACGGACGATCTCCGCACGACGGCAATTCCCTCGTCGCCGCCGCCGGCGGCAGCGGCACCAACTCGCGCGCCTATGTCGTCTGGTCGGCCGACGAGGAGCAGGCGCTCCGCGACGGCGTGCAGAGGCATGGGCTCGGCGCGTGGGAGCGCATCCGGCAGGACCTGCGGTTCTCGGCGCTGCGCGCGCGGTCGGGCGTGCAGCTCAAGGACAAGTGGCGCAACCTGATCAAGTTCCGGCACGTGGCGCCGGACGAGGCGCAGACGCTGGCGCCCAAGACGTCGGGCCCTTGGCACAAGCGGCACGCGGCGGCGGCGGCGGCGGCGGCGGCGGCGGCGGCGGCGGCGGTCGCGCGGCTGCAGGCGGGGCCGGCGGGCGGCGGCGGCGGCGGCGGCGCGGGCGGCGGCGGCGCCGGCGCTGGCGGCGGCGTGGTCGCGCTCGCGGAGCTGGCGTGGCGGCCGAGCGCGGTGCCGGCGCCCGCGCCGTCGGGGGCGCGCCGGCGGCCGGCCAAGCGCGCGCGCCATCATCAGCAGGAGCAGCAGCAGCAGCAGGGGCGGCAGCGGCAGCAGCGGCGCGGGTGGGACGGCGGCGACGACGACGACGACGAGAACACCGACGAGGGGGACGGGCCGGGAGAGGGCGGCGGCAAGGCCGCCGGCGGCGGGCCCAGCAACCGCTGGCGGCCGGGAGCGGCGGGCACCGGCCGCGGCGCGGGGCGCGAGTGGGAGGAGGAGGGCGCCGAGGAGGAGGACGAGGGAGAGGCGGCGGCGGGGGGCCGGGGCGGCGACGGCGGGGGCGCGCCGCGCCGGCCCGTCCGCCGGTCGGCCGCCGCTGCCGCCGCCGCGCGCCGGAGGTACCTGCTGGACGAGGCGGCGGCGGCCGACGACGACCGCGAGGGTCGGGCCGCGCCGCCGCAGCAGCAGCAGCAGCAGCAGGCGGGGGACAGAGGAGCGGCCGGCGGAGGAGGAGGAGAAAGGGCGGGGCCGGCGGCCGGGCGCCACGCGACGCGCCGGCGAAGCGGGGCGCCCGCCGACGGCGGCCGCGGCGGCGCCGCCTCTCAACGCGGCGGCGGCGGCGGCGGAGGGGGAGGAGGCGTGTCCGACCCCGCCCACGTGTTTGCCCTGCAAGCCGGGGCCGCCGCGGCCGCCGGCCCGCCCGAGGACCGGCGCTTTGGCATCTACGACCGCCGGCGCTACAGCGGCCCGGGCGGCGCAATGGGCGGCGGCGGCGGCGGGGGGTCCGGGGGCGGCGGCGGCGGCGGCGGGGACCTCGGGGCGGCGGCGCTCGCCGCTGCGTCGGCGGCCGCCGCCGCCGTGCAGCCGCTGCCCTTTGTGTGGCCGCCGCACGGGGCCGGGGCCGGCAGCGCGGGCGGGCCCGGCGGCAGCGGCGGCTTCGGCTTCGGCCTGCCGGGCTACCCGACCGTGAGCGCGGGCCCCTCTTGCACGTCTGGCGGCGGCGGGGGAGGAGGGGGAGGGGGAGGCGGCGGGGGCGGCGGCGGCGGCGGCGGCGGCGGCGGCGGCCTCGGCGCCTTTGGGCCGATCCCCGCGCACCACCAGGCGGCGGCGGCGGCGGCGGCCGCGGCCTTGCTCCAGCAGCCCCAACCGACGACCGCCAGCGGCCTGGCCGCGCTGCTGCTCGCGCCGCAGCACCAGCAGCACCAGCACAACGCGGCGGCGGCGGCGGCGGCAGCCGCCGCCAACGCGGCGGCCGAGGCGGCGGCCGCGGCCTCGCGCCGCTACTCCGCGTCGGGCGGGCCCAGCGCCCAGGCCGGCGCCCAGCAGCCCGGCGTGAGCGTCGGCGGGCACCACCCCCTGGGCTCCGGCGGGGGGGGCATGTTCCTCGGCGGCGGCGGGGGCGGCGGCGGGGCCGGGCTGTTGGCCGGCGGCGGGCAGCAGGGCGCGACGGCCCCCTTTCGCCTGTCGCCGTTCAGCGGCGGCGTTGGCGGCGTCGGCGGCGTCCTCGGCGGCGGCGGGGCGTCGGGCCTGCCGCCGTACGACCAGGGCGCCGCGAGCCGCCGCGACGCCGAGCTGGTGGCCGCCGCCGTGGCGCAGGCCGTGGCGGCGGCGGCCTCGACGGCCGCGGGGCTCGCCAGCGGCGCCGGCGGCGCCGCGGGGCTCGCCGGCGCGGGGCGGCGCGGCGGCGGGGCGGGAGGCGGGGGCGCCGGCTACGTCATCAGCTGCCCCTGCGGCGCCTCGGCCGACGACGGGCGCATGATGGTCGAGTGCGGCCGCTGCAGCCAGTGGGCGCACACGTCCTGCCTTCAGTCGCAGGCGGCGGCGGCGGCGGCGGCGGCGGCGGCGAGTGCGGCGATGGCCGGCGGCGGCGGCGGCGGCGGCGGCGCGGTCGCGTACGACTTTGCGCGGTACAGGTGCCTGTCGTGCCAGGCCCTCGAGGGCGCCGAGGGCGTGGTGGCGGCCGGCCCGGCCGCGGCATTGGCGGCGGGCGGCGGCGGCGGCGGCGGCGGCTGGCCCGCGGTCGTCGTGCAGCAGCAGCAGCAGCAGCAGCAGCAGCCCGCGGCGCTCCCGCAGCACCGCCAGCAGCAGCAGCAGCTCCGGGAGCAGCAGCAGATGCAGCAGCAGCAACTGCAGCAGCAGCAGATGCAGCAGCAGCAGCAGATGCAGCAGCAGCAGCAGCAGCAGCGGCAGTGGGCGGCGGCCGTCAACGCGGCGCTCGCTGCCGCCACCCACGCCGCCACAGAGGCGGCGGCCGCCGCCGCCTCCTCGGGCGCGGGGGGCGGAGGGCCCGCTGCCGCCGCCGCCACCGCGCCCACGTCTGGCGGCGGCAGGCACATGGACGCGATGCTCCAGCTCATCTTGCAGGGCAGCGTGTCGCTGGGGCGAGGCGGAGGAGGAGGAGGAGGAGGAGCAGGGGGGTCGGCGGCGGCGGCGGCGGCGGCAGGGGAGGCGGGCGGCGGCGGCGGCGGCGGCGGCGGCGGGATGTGGCGCCCGGGCAGCGCGCAAGGGCAGCAACCGAACCACCCGCCACCGTCCAGGCCGCGGGCCGTCGATTGGTCCGAGGTGGCCGCGGGCATCGAGGGGGCCGCGGCGGCGGCGGCAGCAGCCGCGGCGGCCGCCGCCGGCGCCTCCGCGCCCACGCCCCCGCCGGCCGCAGCTGCCAGCGGCGGCGGCGGGAGCGCGCCGCCGCCTCCGCTGTTTGCCTCGGGCGGGGGCGGCCGGCCCGGCGCCGCCAACTCGGCGGACGCCGCCGCCCTGGCCGCCCTGCTGCGCGCGCCCACGCCGCCGCTCGTCTTTGGTGGCAGCGGGGGGGGGGCTGGGGGCGGCGCGGCGGCGGCGGCGGCGGGTGGCAACGGCGGCGGCGGCGCCGCCGCCTCGCAAGGCCTGGCCGGCGGCGGTGCGGCCGCGGCCGCCGCCATTCCGCCCCCCGCGGCGCCCCTGCCGCCGCTGGCCGAAGTGCTCGCGGGTCTGGCCGCTGCTGCAGCCGCCAGCGCCGCAGGGGCCGCGGGCGGCGGCGGCGGCGGCGGCGGCGGAGGTGGGGGCGCGGGCCCTGGCGGCGGCGGCGGCGGCGGGCCGGCCGCGGCAACGCCCGGGAGCACCGGCGGCGGCAGCGGCGGCGGCGGCGGCGCGGCCGGCGTGCGCGCGGCCGCCGCGTGAAGGGCAGTTTCTTGCCTTTGTTTGGTCTCTCTGTCCTCTGACCGCGGCCCAATTTTGTGCAAGGGCTCAGAGCGCCGCCGCCGCTCGGCCGACCTGCCTCGCGCACCTTTTTTTTCAGTCTGCCCGCCCACCCCGTCCCAAACAACAATCCAATCACGCTCTGCCCCCCCCCCTCAAGACTGAAAGCCTGAGATCGCACGGCTCCGTCTCCCGTCTGTAAAGAGATGCCGCAATCAAGGAGCGTGGGGGAAGGCCGGCGTTGGTCGGCAGAGCGGCGGCAGCGGGCGCCGCGAGCGATAACCGCCGTCGCTGCCGACCCCCCGCCGCGCATTCACTGGCCTTCAAACGCGATCACGTCCATCGTTGCGCGCGTCCACACCACAACACCGTCGCTGCGCCATCGGCCCCGGGATACCGCCTCCGCGGAAAGGACGGCCTCGACTCCAAAAAAGGCGGGATCCGACGCGGTCTTCCGGGCGCGGTGCGCGCGCGAGCTGCGCTCTGAGCCGAGAACCAGCTGGCACTGAGCAGCCCCGTCCGCGCGCACAGCGCGTTTGCGCAGCGCGTGACGTCGATCTAGAGGGAGGCCCCCCCCGCCCAACGACGCCCCCGTCACCGCCGCCGCGCTCACTCGCCTCGCTCGTTCTTTTCTCGCCGGCCCTTTGTTGCGTCGGCGCGGACGCTGTTCGGACGAGCCGACGAGGGTCGCGCAGCCATGGCCGAGGCCGAGGACGTCGCCGGGATGATCCTGGCCAGGGCGGACGCGTCGCCGCCGCCGCCGCCGCAGCAGCCGCCCGCCCTTCCGCCGCCGCCCGACGACGCGCTCCAAACGGCGGCAGCGGCCGCCGCCGCGCTCGCGGCCGAGGACGCCGGGATGATCCTGGCTAGGGCGGACGCGTCGCCGCCGCCGCCGCAGCTGCAGCCGTCGCCCGCAGACGCCCTCCAAACGGCGGCGGCCGCCGCCGCGCCCGCGGGGGCCGACGACGTCGCCGGGCTGACGATCCTGGCCCGGGCGGACGCGTCGGGCATGACGTTTGGCGAGATCAAGACCGCGTGCGCGGCCATCAACGCCGAGCTCGCCGCGCTCGACGCGGAGGACCGGTCGGCGGCCGCCGCCCGCCGCGACCGCCTCGAGCGGCGGGCCGGCGCCATGGTCCGGCAGGGGTTTTACTGCGCCGTCGTCTTGCTGAGGTCGGCGACGCGCGCCGACTACTACCGCGACGTGCAGGCGCTGCTGGGCACGGGCACGCCGCTCGGCGCGGCAGCAAAGGCGGGAGACCTTATCGCCTTCTCGATCTCGTGGGAGCCGTTTCTTTGCTTGCGGCCGGACGTCCTGGACGAGCTGGCCGAGGGCCCGCTGCGGTTGTCCGACGTGGAGAAGGCGCTGCGGGCTTACGTCTCGGTGACGCCGCCGTCGGGCGAGGGGCCGGCGGCCGTACCCGCCGCGCGGCGGATCGTCAGGGTCGGGCGCGTCGACGCGGTCGCTGTCGTAGCCCGGTCGCTCGCGCTGCGCGCCAAGCGAATCGAGAAATGGTCGGCGCGGCGCGAGCGGCTGCAGCAGCAGCAGCAGCAGCAGCAGCAGCAGCAGCAGCAAATCGGCGCGCAGGAGGCGGTCGGAAATGAGGGCCCGACGGCGGCGCCGCCCGCCGAGGGCGGCTCCGGCGCTCGCCTAGCGCTGCCGCTGCCGCCGCCGCCGCTGCCGCCCGCCGACCTCGGACCGCCGCCGCCTTTTGGCGCTCGGGTCGCTCCCCCGCCGCCGCCGCTGCTGCTCGCTCGAGCCGGCGCGGGGCCGTCGCCCGCCGACGCGGCCCTCGCGCAGCGCCGGTCGCGCTCTCCCTCCCCCTTGCGCCGGCAAGGCGGCGACTCCGGCGACGGCGGCGGCGGCGGCGGCGGCGAGGGCGGCCCGACTCCCGCAGCCGGTCCGTTTGCCGGCGCTGCCCCTGTGCCTGCCGCCGCCGACCCCGCGACGGCCGGTGATTGCTTCGACGACGGATTCCTCTCTGTCGACCGCGGCATGCGAGGCGACTTTGGTGCTGCTGTTTTTGCATGGGGTTCTCCGGGCGCCGCCGACGCCGCCGACGCCGACGACGAGCGCGCCGTCAGCGGCGGCGGGTCGGCGGGTCGGCGCAACTGCGCTTCTGCTCTGAGCCCTCCTCCGCCGGGCGCGGCGCAAGCAGGGCCTCGTCTGCCTCGCGACCGGCGGCGGTCGCGCTCGGCCAATTCTCCACGCACTGCGTTTCTGCCGAGGCGCCGCCTCCTCCAAAACGACGACGGGCACGGCCCTCAAGCCGGCGGCGGATCGGCGGCCGCGGCAAACGGCGGCGATGCAGCGGCCGCCGCCGCCGCCGACGCGCCCAACGCCGCCGGTCCCTCGTCGACCGCGCCGCGGCGTCCGCCCGTCGCCCGGGCGACGGCGGCCGTCGACCGCGTCGCGCGCGCGGCCGCAGCCGCGTTCGCCGCCACGGAGGGCCCCCAGACGCCCGCGGTCGTCGCGGCGGCCCCCCTCCCGCCGCCGTCGGCGCGCCCTCCGGTTTTCGACGCGACCGCTCGCGACGAAGACGCCGACGCCGACGCCGACGCCGACGCCGGCGCCGGCGAACAGGCGTACAGCTGGCGCCAGGGCGTCGTCGCCGCCCGGGACCTGGCGTGGATCGCGGCGCGGGCGTCGCCCCTGGTGCTGGCGCCCGGCGGCGGGGCGCGCGTGTTTGGCGCACGCGTGACGGGGGGCGGTGGCGGCGGCGGCGGCGGCGGCGTGATCGAGGACGAGGGGCGGCCGGCGACGCCGACGCTCGAGCTCGGGCCCCCGGGCTCGGACGTAGCGGCCGTCGCCCGCCTCTTTTGCGCCGCGGGGGCGCTGATGCGCCGGCTCGAGGGCGTCGCGGCCAGCTTTGACGCCAACGCGGCGGCAAGCGACGCCTGCCCGCATGTGCTGATGCTGGGCCTCGGCCCCTGGTTCACGTCTGCGCTGCGGGTCGTGAGAAAGGGCGGCGGCGGCGGCGAGGAAGAGGGCGAGGAGGGCGAGGAGCAGGTGGCGCGGAGCTGCGGCGACGCGGCGACCGACGCCGCCGAGGACGGCGCGGTCTTCATTCTCTGGCTCGACCCGGACCTCTGCGGCGATACGCTTCCGACAGGCCTGCACGCTGCCAGAGTCGGGCACGCCCTCGGGGAACCGCGGCACGCACACGGCGGCGGTCGCCCGCCTTCCTTCGTCCTGCGCACGGGCGCGAGGTCGGCGCCCGTCCAGCACGGATCGGCCGCCATCTTCCCCCCGTCGGCGTCGGCACGGCGGGCGCGCCTTCTGGCCGGGGCGCGCGTCGAGGCGAGCGGCGGCGGCAACGGCGACGGCGGCAACGGCGGCGGCGGCAACGGCGGCGGCGGCGGCGGCAACGGCGGCGATTGCCTGGTCGAGCTGCGCTTCTACGTGAGCGAGCGCGTGCGCGTGGAGTGCAAACGCCTGGGGGCGCGCGAGGTGTACCAGGCCATGGCGGCGTCGTTGGGGCGCTAGTAGGAGGGGGGGGGGAAGGGAGCTGTTGGGTATTGTTTTCAGAGAGAGGGTTTTGGTCGATAAGGTCGCTCTGGTTTTGTTTTCCTATCCGCCGCGCGGCGCGCGGGGATAATATTGGTCGGGGGGTCAAATAACGAAAGTCAGAAGAGGCGCGCGCCGCGAGTCAAGGGGGGACGGGCACGAGGTTGCGGCGGAAGACACACGCCAGCAAGCAAGCAGCCCAAAGGAGACGAAAGGAACGAAAGAAGGGCAATCAAAGGCGCGCGCGCAAGAAAACACACGCCCCCCCCTCCCCCTCGTCGATCGTCGTCCTCCACCGCCTCCCTTCCCCTCAAAACGAGGCCACGCCCGCCACCGGCCCGCGGATCCGCCGCGCCAGCTGCATGTCCTTGGGCATGATGGTCACGCGCCGCGCGTGGATCGCGCACAGGTTGGTGTCCTCGAACAGGTGCACGACAAAGTCCTCGGTGGCGTCCTGGAGCGCGAGTAGGGCCTCGGCGGTCCAGCGGAAGGGCTCGGGCGCCACCTGGTTGGCGATCTCGCGCACCTTTTGGTTTTGGTTTTGTTTTGTTTTCGTCGTTTGGTTTGGTTGGTTTGGTTGGTTTGTTTGGTCGGTGTTTCGTGATTGTCGCTTAGGCAGGAGCAAACAGATAGAGAGAACGGCCGCGGCACCGGGCGACAAACAAACGAGCGCGCGCAAAAAGGCGTAAGAGGGAAAAACGAAAGGGGGGGCCGGCGACGCACCAGGCGCGCAAAGGGGAGCTTGCGGATGAGCAGGTCGGTCGACTTCTGGTACTTGCGGATCTCGCGCAGGGCGACCGTGCCCGGCCTGAAGCGGTGCGGCTTGCCTGTGTTGGTGTGGTGGTGCGTTTGTTTGTTTTTTGGGGAGGGCGGGGGGGGGCGTCGAGGGACCATGGTATGCAAAGGGCGCGGCGCGTGGAGGGCGGCGACAAGCGGCTCGACAATCACGTGACGACTTACGCGGCGGTTGCCGGGCTGGTGCCCCGCCCAGTGCCCGCCGGAGCCCGGGCGACTGTCGATTGTTGATTTGAGTGTGGTTTCGACATGCGTGTGAGAGAGAGAGCGCGAGAGCGCAACGACGACGACGACGCCCAGGCGTTCGCGTTTTGCGTGCGGCGCCCGTCGGCGTCTGCGTCGGCGTCGGGGCCGCGACGAGAGAGACCGCGGCGATCAATGCGCGGATCCGCGGGATCCGCGGCCGATGCCGAGGACTCACCGCCGGCCCCTGCTTGGCGCGCGCCATGTGCTGCTCGGCGCACGCGCGCAGTCGCGCGCGCGCCCGCGGTCTCGGGAGTGCGAGCAGAAAGGAGTCTCTCTCGAGTCGAGAGAAAACAGAAGACTCCCCCCTCTTTCTCTCCCCGACTCGTTCGCCTCTCCGTGCGCGCGCGCGCTGGCGAACGTGCGCCTCGTTTCGCTGCGCGAGGCGCGGGCCGTTCTCGAGAGCTGCGGATTGGGGGGCAAGAGGTCTCTCGTTCTTGTTGTTGAGCGAAGGGCAAGGGGTCGTTTCGCCAGCTGTCGTCGCGGGACTGCGGTGCGAGCAGTTAAGGGGTCCGGGTGTGGCTGATTGGCGGGGTGTTGCTGAGGTTTTTCGTGAAATCAAGGTGTACAAGTCGCGCGGGGGTTCAGTTTTGAGGGGAGGGATGGTGGCGCCGCTGCCGTGGCGGTGTTTTTTCAAAGGCGAGCGACGCGCTGCGACCGGCGACGCTCTCGTTTTACCTTGTCGAGCGGCGCAGAGTTGCCTCCTCTTCGGTCCTCCATCTTCACCACGCGGCGACAGGCGCGCCTCCAATCCGCGCTGGCGAAGGCGCATGCCTCAAGCCGCATTCAAGTCGGTGCGATTCCGGGAGATAGAGAGGCCGCGATGATAAAGTTCATCTGAATCTTGGCAAAGTGCCTCCCATCTCTCCTCCTCCTCGTCTTCCTCTCCAGACGCAACACAACCTGCTCTCCGAGGGATACCACAAACATACATACGCACCAAACCCCTCCAAAAGCCCTAGACATCCATAATTCGCTTCACACGCGCACCTTCTCCCCACCGTCTCGAAAAAAGAGCCCCCCCCGCTACCCGTGATGCTGCGCCCCCACGCGCCGCGCGCCGGCCGCGCCGCCCAAGATTGGCCAGCGCGCGCGGTGGCCCGGGTCGCGCCGCGCCTCGCCGCGCGCTCCGCGCTGCCGTCGCCATCCGCCCCCCGCGCCGCCGCCGCCGCCGCCGCCGCCGCCCCCGCCGCCGCCGCCTCGCCCTCCCCGAGCCGCCGCCGCCGGTGCCGCCCCGCCGCCGCCGCCGCCGCCGCCACCGCTGCACCAGCAGCAGCAGCAGCCCCCGCCGCGCCGCCGCCCGCGGCGCCGGCCGACGACGGCATGCTCGACAGCCGCGCCCCGGCCCTCAAGCCCGTCTTCCCCGCGCTCAACTCGCTCGGCCTCCTGCCCGTCGTCGACCCGGCCACCGGCCTCGTCTCGGGCCTCCTGAGCGCGCCGGTCGCCCAGCAGGAGGAGGAGGCGCGCCTCGCCGACGCCGAGCGCGCAGAGGCCGCCGCGCTCGCGGCCAGCCAGGGGCCCGCCGCGCTCCAGGCCTTCGCGCTCTACGACGCGCAGCGCCGGCTGCAGTACCTTGGGTTCGCCGCCCCCGGGAACCTGCGCCTCGCGCTGCGCGCGCTGGTCGGGCGGCGGCCCGAGCGCGCCCACTTCTACCGCGCGGCCGACGTCTGGCCGCCGCCGCAGGAGCGGCGGCAGCGGGAGGAGCAGCAGGCGGCGCAGGCCAGGCAGGAGCAGGAGGAGCGGGAGCAGCTGGAGACGGAGCAGGAGCAGCGGCTGGAGACGGAGCAGGAGCAAGGCGGCGCCGCCGCCGCCGCCGACGCCGCCGCCGCCCCTGCCGCCGCCGACGACGCCGACGCCGACGCCGACGCCGACCCCCCGGCCAAGGCCGCACCCGCCCCCGTCAAGATTGCCCTGGCGCCCATGACGCCCGACCGCATGGCGCACAGCGTCATGGACGCGTGGTGCGGGGAGGCCGGGGGCGCCCCGCCGGGCAACCGCCTCGCCCTCGAGCGCGCGGCCTGGCACTCGCCCGTGCGCGCGCGCGCCCCCGCCGCCGCCGCCGCCGCCGCGCCCGCCGCCGCCCCCGCCGCCGCCGCCGCCGCCTCTTCTCGCGCCGCCGCCCCCACGGCGGCCGGCTTTGCCGGCGCGCTCGCCGCGCGCCGCGAGGCCAAGGCCGCCGCCGCCGCCGCCACGGCCGCCGAGCTCCTGGACATGCTGCGCGCCCGCGGGTGCGAGGCGGAGGCGTTCGAGCCCGACCCGCTGCTGCTGGCCGAGGGGCAGGTAGAGTGGCTCCCTCCTCGGGGCAGCGCCGCCGCCGCCGCGCGCGAGGCCGCCGCCGCCGCCGCCGCCGCGCGCCAGGCAGACGACGCGGCCGCCGACGCCGCAGCCCGCCTGGCCGCCGCGGGCGCCGACGCCGACGCCGCCGCCCGCGCGGCCGACCTGTCCACCGACGAGGCGCTGCGCCCGCGCGTCGGCGTCGCCGTCGTCGACGGCGCCGCGCAGCAGTTTTCGCTCGCCTTCCCGCGCCCGCCGCGCGCCACCAAGGGGGGCTGCATCCTCGACTGCGCGCTGACGTACGACCAGGCCGAGACGCGCCACCAGGTGGTCATGGGCCGCGGCTACTACCAGCCTTTTGGGGCCACCCCGCAGCAGGCCGCCGAGGTGGCGTTCGCCCTCATGCTCGAGTGGGGCGCCGAGCGCGAGCCGCCCGTCGCCGGCCAGCCCCTGCCCATGGACGCGTTCCCCGGGCGCTACTTCTCGCTGACGATCCTCCGGCAGTACGTCGGCGACGCGGCCTTCGACGACGCCTTCTCGGCGCTGGGCGCCTGCGCGGCCGCCGAGCGCGAGGGCAGACCGGGCGCGTGGGGGCAGGTGGGCGGCGAGCCGTGGCGCTTCCAGAGGCTGGTGCCGCGCGGCGCCCTCGCGTTTGAGCTCCGCGCCACGGACGCCGAGCGGCGGGTGGTCTCGGGGTGGCCGGCGCTGTCGGCGGACCGGCGGCGCGAGGTGACGGCGCAGCGGGGCGCGGGGCCGCCGGCGTCGGGCCCGTCCGGGGGCTTGGGGGGCGGGGGGAGCGGCATGCAGCGCGAGGCGGGGGCGGGGGGGGGCCCGGCGAGCGAAGGGTTCTGACAGGAAAAAAAAGAAGTGGGGGGGTGGGTGGGGGGGGGGGGGGGGGAGCTTACGGGGGCCCCTTATTGACCCCTTCCCCCCGCCCCCCCCCCCCCGCACCTTTTTAGTATCCCCGC
>Ga0105053_10003459_pt1 | contig 24000 bp, 17 predicted proteins | sample BON01_FD_78093 | JGI IMG/M metagenome (GOLD analysis project Ga0105053, IMG submission 78093) | Freshwater microbial communities from Lake Bonney liftoff mats and glacier meltwater in Antarctica - BON-01 | ecosystem: Environmental > Aquatic > Freshwater > Ice > Glacier meltwater | place: Lake...
CGCAATGATGCCAGTGACCCCTCTTTCTTTGGTTAACTGGCGGGAAGACCGACGACGGGTGACCGAAGTACCGGCAATGCTAGTGTTTAACATACATTAAGCCGCTTTTGGCCTTTTACTGGTGCAATTGCGGATATACATAATAAATTATTAATAATTCAATAAATAACCTATGTCAATAATACTATTATAAATATCTATACAATTACCAGCGATCATACCAATGAGTAAATCCGGCCTTGTAGCTAGGCAATAAGACGGATGAAAGAAGACAGAAAGTGCTACTAGTGCCTGATTTTAACGAATCTTATCCTAGCTATTCCTTTCAACTGGAAGACGCGGATTTACATAAAATCGGCTTGTCTTTTCTTCTAAATACCAGACTTCATTTTAAGGAAAGTTTGTCTGTGTTATTGGTAAATGAGGAATCACTTATGGCAAGGCGTCAAGTAAGATTTCTTAAGATTTCCCTTTGTTGGAGAAATAATTGCTCACATTCCTCTAGCTTTTAATTATATCCAAAAACGTTCGGACACGTTAAGCCATTTAAATCACCCACTGAAGCTGACGCTTCAATTAATCACACCACATGAATTATAAAACACAACTCTCATCTTTAGTCCTTGCCTCCTTTTTACTTTTCTCATGCGAATCATTCATCCCAATCACGGGTGCTATGGGACAGGGCACTTCAAGCACCACATACACTCCAACGTCTGGTGAAATTAATTCAGGTTTGAAAGAGGCACTGGTAAAAGCTACGGGAATCAGTGCGGATAAGCTGAATGCAAAGGACGGATATCTGGGTAATCTCGATGTCAAAATCCTTTTTCCGGAGGAAGCCCAAAACATTGAGAAAACATTACGATCTATCGGACTTGGCTCCATGGTAGATCAGGTGATCACCAGTGTCAACCGAGCCGCTGAAGATGCTGCTGTTGCGGCCAAACCTATCTTTACAGATGCGATCAAACAAATGAGCATCGCTGATGTGAAAAACATTCTTCTGGGAAATAAAAATGCCGCCACCACTTATTTCAACACCACCACTTCACCTGCTTTGACAGAGAGATTTTCTCCGATTATTGATTCCAGTTTGAAGAAAACTGATGCTACAAAGTATTGGGAAGATGTGATGGTTCGATATAACAAAGTGCCCTTTGTGAAAAAAGTAGATACCGATCTCACGGCTTATGTAACCAAGAAGGCTATCGATGGACTATTTATAGAAATTGCAAAAGAGGAACTGAAAATCCGCGAAAGCATATCTGAGCGCACGTCACCTTTGCTCAAGAAAGTATTTGGCTTTGCCCAGCAAGAGGGCAAGTAAACCTGCCTTAACGTAGTTTTTAACTGTGGTTTGTGGAAACACAGATCACAGTATAATTCCGGTTAAAGAGGCATTGCAGACATCAGACTACCTCAGCAAAATCAAACCAACTTCCTGATAGAGCCTTTGGCACTCATCTAATAAATCTTGCGAATTCTATAAAATTTGCTGATTGTTGGAACATGAAAAACCGATTTCTGCTTTTTGGACTCATCCTGATATTCACTTCCTGCAAAACGCCTGTTTCCGATGCGCATTTTTACGACCCTGGCATCTCACTCGAACTGGCTCAATTTAGAAAGGAGCAGGTAGCTGATATTCATTATAAACTGTCTTTTGAAATCCCAACGGAAAAGTCTGCTCCGATTCCATCGCATTTGACATTGGAAGTAGAGATCAGCGACCTTTCTCACCCAGTGATCTTAGATTTCCATGAGGAATCATCGCACTTGAGCTTCTTGACAGTTAATGGCAACGAAACTGAGATAATTCATCAAGATCAGCACTTAATCATTCCAATAGAATCTTTAACAAAAGGATCAAATTCCATTGATATTGATTTTCTAGCCGGAGAGCTTTCTCTGAATAGAAATGAGGATTTCCTTTACACGCTACTGGTTCCTGACAGAGCAAGCACGCTTTTTCCTTGCTTTGACCAGCCAAATTTGAAAGCGAACTACACATTGACCATCAAGGCACCCAAAGACTGGAAAGTATTGGCAGGCGCTCCAGAAGTTTCTTCTGAGGAAAATGGAGAATCGGTCACACATAGCTTTGCCAAATCAGATTTGATGAGCACTTATCTCTTCTCCTTTGTTGCAGGAAAGTTTGAAGTAGCGAAGTCAGCTTCTGACTTTCCCCAGACAATGCTATACCGAGAAACTAATCCAGATAAAATAGCGGCTAGCATACCGGAGATTTTCACACTTCATCAAAAAGCAAAAGAATTCCTCGAAGTTTACACTGCTTACCCATTCCCGTTTCAGAAACTTGATTTTGCCACCATTCCTATTTTCCAATATGGTGGAATGGAACACGTAGGAGCTATTCAATATCGGGAAGCATCACTTTTCTTAGATGAAAATGCGACTGACTCCGAATTGCTGAGCCGAACAAAACTGATAGGTCACGAAACTGCTCACATGTGGTTTGGAGACCTAGTGACGATGGAATGGTTTGAGGACGTGTGGATGAAGGAAGTATTTGCAAATTTCATGGCAGGAAAACTTGTCAATCCAACTTATCCAGAAATCAATCACGAGCTTTCATTTCTTACCAATCATTACCCTTCCGCTTATGGGGAAGACCGAACGCAAGGCACGAATCCTATACGTCAGAAACTAGCCAATCTAAAAGATGCAGGTTCGCTATATGGAAGTATAATCTATGACAAAGCACCGATCATGATGCGCCAGTTGGAAACGGCGATGGGCGAGGATGCATTTCAAAAAGGCATTCAGAAATACATCAAGACGTATGCAAATGCTAATGCAAACTGGAATGATCTGGTGAGGCTTTTGGATGAAAATACAGAAATGGATCTTCAGCAATGGAGTGAAGTATGGGTCAATCAATCTGGTAGACCAATTCTTTCCCATAAAATCGAATTTGCGGAAGACGGAACGATAAACTCGTTTGTCATTTCTCAAAAAGCAGAAGATGGATCTGACAAAATCTGGCCACAACTTTTCGATATCACGTTTTTTTATCCATCAGAAAATAAAACATTTTCCGTTGCGCTGAATGACAAAACCTTGGATTTGACTGAAGCCATCGGGGCGAAACAACCATCCGCTATTCTCTACAATAGCAATGGCCTTGGATATGGGATTTTCCCTTTGGATAAAGAATCTCTTCTGAAGATCTCTTCTCTTTCGGACGAAGTAATGCGCGGTCAGTCATACATCAATCTTTTTGAAAACACCCTAGCAGGAAACATTAAGCCGATAGTAGCCTTTGAGACTTTTCAAAAAGGTATCGCTTCAGAGAACAACGAAATTCTAGCACGACTGATTTCTTCTGAACTCAGTACAATTTTCTGGAATTACCTCACAGAAGATCAGCGCAAAAAAGTTCTTCCAGACTTGGAAAATCAACTTTGGAATCAACTTCAACAAGATCTATCGACCAATCTAAAGAAATCCATCTTCTCCCTTTACAGTGGTATGGCATATTCTCAAATAGGTCAAGATCAACTTTACAACGTCTGGAAAAAGGATATTGAGATCGCAGATTTAAAATTAAATCCTGACAATTTCACTAGTCTAGCAATGACTTTAGCAGTCTATGGACACCCAAAGTCTGATGGGATTTTAACAGAGGAAAGAACAAGAATAAGCAACCCGGACAAACTTGCCCGTTTCGACTTCTTACTGCCTGCACTTTCGCAAAAAGAAGAAGATAGAGACACAGTCTTTGAATCATTCCGTGACGCGGGTAATAGGGAAAAGGAATCTTGGGTTTTATCAGCCTCTGGCTACATTCACCATCCTTTGCGCCAAGCAAGTGCTGTCAAACACCTTCCTTTAGCCCTTGCTCTTTTAGAAGATATTCAAAAGACTGGTGATATCTTCTTCCCGAAAAGATGGGCTTCGGTTACCGCTGGACAATACACCTCTAAGGAGGCCGCCAAAATTGTATCTGGATTTTTGAACGCAAATCCGGATTACAATCCAATCTTGAAAAACAAAATCCTGCAAGCCACAGATGATTTGATGCGGGTGCAAAGTATTGATGTGGTCAATTAGAAATCTAACGGATCAAGATGCTTAAAATGTCCATTTTGTTTGATTTTCTCTTTGGCTTGTTCAGCTGCATGCAATGCAGGAATAATTCGCTTTAAGTGGTTGATCAAGTATTCAGTTCTTTGTGCCTCAGAGGGAATTTTGATTAGCTCCAATTCTTCTTCCAATTTGAGTCCAATTTTATGAGAAAAAGAAAATGAATCTATTTCATCAGGATCTAATTCCACATCATAATGCAATAAATGAAGCATCTCTCTGAGATAAAGAAGATACTCATGATGCATGAAACCAGGCACTTTGAGATCATCCTCTAGCCACTCTACTGTGCCTCCAGCATATGATTTTCCAGGTGACGGGTTTTCAAATGTTGCTATCTTAAAAATCCGCTGACCCGTGGTCTGTATATCCATTTTACCATCTTCGTACTGCGTATGTATTTTAACCAATTTCACTTCAGTACCATATCCTGACAGCTGATCCAAATAAGTACACACACCAAAAGTAGAATCCCCTTGCTCTACATCACTGAGCAACTCTTTGTACCTAGGTTCAAATATGTGAGGTTTAGTTCTTCACCTGGAAAAACCACTAATTTCAATGGGAAAAATGGAAGATTCATACGCCTGATTTTTTATAATAACTTATTATATCGTGACTTTTGTTTTGTGTAGAAACGAAAAAAGCCGGTCCAAGGATCGGCTAATTTTAAAAGTATGAGAATTGCTTCTCGTTATTTGCTAGCGATGAAGCTAACTAGGTCAATAACTTTGTTGGAATAACCCCACTCGTTATCATACCAAGAAACTACTTTCAAGAACGTATCAGAAAGCTGGATACCAGCACCTGCATCGAAGATGGAAGTTCTAGGATCTCCAAGGAAGTCAGTAGAAACCACTTGATCTTCAGTATATCCAAGAACACCTTTCATAGTAGTCTCAGAAACTTCTTTCATTTTCGCACAAACTTCAGCGTAAGTAGCTGGCTTTTTCAATCTAACTGTCAAATCGACAACTGATACGTCTGGCGTAGGAACTCTAAATGCCATACCTGTCAATTTACCGTTCAACTCAGGGATCACCTTACCAACTGCTTTAGCAGCTCCAGTAGATGAAGGGATGATGTTTTGAGCAGCGCCACGTCCACCTCTCCAGTCTTTTGCAGACGGTCCGTCTACAGTTTTCTGAGTTGCAGTAGTTGCATGAACTGTAGTCATCAAGCCTTCCTCGATTCCCCAGTTGTCATTCAATACCTTAGCGATTGGTGCCAAGCAGTTTGTAGTACAAGAAGCGTTAGACACGAAAATCATGTCAGAAGTGTAAGAATCTTCATTTACGCCCATTACGAACATCGGCGTATCATCTTTAGATGGTGCAGACATTACTACTTTCTTTGCGCCAGCATCGATGTGACCCTGTGCAGTTTCTTTAGTCAAGAAAATACCAGTAGATTCGATTACGTAGTCAGCTCCTACTTCACCCCACTTGAGGTTAGCTGGGCTTTTCTCAGAAGTAACACGAATGGTATTTCCATTAACTACTAAAGCTCCGTCTACAACTTCTACAGTACCTTTGAAGTTACCGTGAGTAGAGTCATACTTCAGCATATACGCCATGTAGTCTACGTCGATCAAATCATTGATCGCTACTACCTGAATATCTTCTCTTTCTTGTGCAACTCTGAACGCCAAACGTCCGATTCTTCCGAATCCGTTGATTCCAACTTTAATTTTGCTCATAATTATTTTTGATTTGAGTATAGGTTTGATTCCTAAAATTCCCATTGAGGGCATGCCGCTTTTGGCTAAAAATCCCTGAGGGATGGCTAAGTTATTACATTTATTTGGCTAGCCCAAACTATCTGATAAGCCGCGGGGATGTAATCGATTCCGAAGAAAAATAGTTTCTTAAAAAATCCGAAAAAATTAATTTCACAATGCTTTTGACTATTTTAAACCCTCAATTAAGTAATTTTTAATGTTCGAAAAAGCAATTCTCGAAACTGCCGGATTTACCCGCGCAATACACTCTATCTCCCGAAATTTTGGTGGCACTCAAATTCAAAGAGGTTCTGCCACCCTATTTTTCGTCAACCACGAAGGTTACGCATTGACTTGCAAGCATGTCGCGCACTGGCTTTCGCAAGCAGATCAAATCAATCAGAAGTACATCACATACTTGCAGCAGGGCAAAGACCTAAGCGGAAGCCAGCGATCTGCCTTAGCAAAAAAGCTCGGTTTGAAAGCTGATGTCACTTCAGAAATGCGAGTCACTTTTGTAGATTGTGTGGATCAGATCAAGAATATGAAATTCCTTATACACCCTGAATTCGACTTAGCATTAATCAAATTCGAAGGTTTTGAGAAAACCCTGTTCACCAATATCCCCAAATTCAAAAAGGACGATTCCGACATCAATCCCGGAGCCATGCTTTGCCGTCTGGGATTTCCTTTCCCTGAGTTCTCAAATTATCAACTGAATACGCAAACTCAATCATTAGAATGGACAAGTGTGGGCGCTATGAGGTCTCCTAGATTCCCTCTCGAAGGAATGCTCACTCGATTTATCGGAGACAAAAAAGGCAAAGTCTATGGAATGGAGATGAGTACACCAGGTCTTAGGGGTCAAAGTGGCGAGCCACTTTTTGATGCTTTGGGGAAAGTCTGCAGCATGCAAAGCCGAACCAAGCACCTCCATTTAGGATCTGATATAGAAGACAAAACGATCATCGCTCATGGAAAGTCCAAAAAAGTGAATGATTACGCATTTATCCATCTGGGAGAATGCATTCACGTATCGGTGATCAAGGAATTTATGCGGGCGAATGGGGTGAGTTTTGAAGAGGAATGAGATAATTTGGGATTTCGGATTTAGAGATTTGGGAACTCAATTCCAACAATGTGGAGTGGCTGAAGAAGATAAACTGGGATTAGGGTTATTAGTTAATTTATTATCGAAGCACAAATAGTGCGATTTTAATTTATTGTACTATTTATTACGGTAATTATTATTACAACAAATAACTACCCTTATTCTATGAAATTCTAAAATCGAGAGAAAGAACTAGAACAGCTAAAAAGGATCCTGGAACGCTCAGCTCAGTCAGCTCAAATGACTCTAGTGATCGGCAGAAGAAGGATCAGAAAGACCAGCTTGCTCAAGAAAGACATGGAAAACCAGCTGGCAATCTATCTTTTTGAAGCCAAAAAGAGTGAGGTGTTGCTTTGTCAAGAATTTGTAGAAACTGTAAAAAATATCCTATCCGTCAAATTATTCGGTGAAATCTCTCGCTTCAAAGATTTTTTTGCTTGGATAATGGACTTATCTAAAACTCGCAATTTCACCTTGGTTTTGGATGAATTCCAGGAATTCAAACTAATCAACCCATCTGTTTTCAGCGAAATACAAAACCTCTGGGACGCAGACAAATCCGAAAGCAAACTGAATTTGATTTTTTGGGGATCAGTGTATTCGTTGATGAAAGATATTTTCGAAAACTCCGGAGAACCTCTTTTTCCCTGAACAACTGCGAAATTGGTCATCAGGCCGTTTGAAGTACAAGTTTTGAAGGAAATTCTTTATGACGCCAACCCAGGCTACACCAAAGCAGATTTACTCGCTTTCTTCTCCCTGACTGGAGGCGCGGTAAAGTATATAGCATATTTCATTTCGAATGGCACTTTCACCCTAGAGCTTATGCTGGAGGAGATTTTTACCCCTAATTCGCTATTTCTAGATGAGGGGAAAAACACCCTAATAGAGGATTTTGGGAGAGATTACACCACCTATTTCTCTATTCTTTCTCTAATCGCCAATTCCAAAACATCCCGTCCAGAGATAGAATCTATCATGAAAACCAGCGTAGGGCCATTTCTGGAAAAACTTGAAAACGAATTCAGTCTGATCAAAAAAATCAGACCTATCCTAGCCAAACCAACCGAAGAACAAGCAACTATGAAATCGTGGACAATTTCCTTTGTTTTTGGTTAAGGTTTGTCTTCAAAAATTTCAGTGCCGTGGAGATAGGAAACTTCGAATTCCTGAAAGCTCAAGTTCAAAGGGATTACCCTACTTTCTGGGGAAAAATGCTGGAACGATATCTCTTAGAACAATATTAAGCCAGTGAGGATTTCAGCGAACTCGGAACCTATTGGGAGCGTGGAAACACCAATGAGATTGATATCGTTGCTGTTAATTCCCTTGAGAAAAAAGTTGTGCTGGCTGAAGTGAAAGTCAACCGAACCAAAATTGACCTCACTGTCTTATCCAAAAAGTCCACCACACTAGTGGAAAAGATACCTAGGTATCAGATTGAATACAAAGCACTCTCTCTGGATGATATGTAAAAAGATATCCTAACCTTAGTATGTAAGCAACAAACAACACCTGTTTTCTCTATTTTTAAAACCATGCAACAACTTAAAAAAGAAGTACTGGATAGCCTATTGCAACTGAAGGGAAGCGGTAAGTTTGCCAGCATCCATTCAGCCGATTTCGTTTTTCCAGGTCTAGTCATAGAAGGAATCGGAGAAACAGCATTTCCAATCAACTCCTTACAGGCAAATGCTTTAATTAAGGGAGCCCATAAAGCACCTTTTGGGAAGGGCAAAACCACCGTTTACGATAACAACGTAAGAAGCGCTTGGGAGATCGATGCCGCCAAAATTTCTTTGAATAATCCCCAATGGACAAAGTTTATAGATAAGGCTCTCGGGAAAATAAAAATCGACCTTGGTCTGGAGGATTATACAATTGCTGCCTCTCTTTATAAACTGCTTATCTATCAGCAAGGTGATTTCTTTTTGCCGCACAAAGACACCGAAAAAGAAAAGGGAATGTTTGGCTCTATGATAATTGGACTTCCATCGCAATACACGGGCGGTGAATTGGTGATTCAGTTTGAAGGGGTGACGGAGGTGGCAGACTTTGCCCAAAACTCAAACGCTTACAGCATCAACTATGCGGCTTTCTACGCCGATTGCGATCACGAGGTAAAACCACTCACGTCTGGATTCAGGGTTTGCTTAGTGTATAATCTGGTGCAGGAAAAAGCCGCCAAAAAGATCAGCGTACATTCTCTACAAACCCACGTGGCATCACTCTCTAAAATACTAACAAAACATCAGTCAATGCAGGATACACAGCCATGTGTTGTTTTATTGGGGCATCAATACACGCCTGAAAACTATTCTTACGAATCCTTAAAGTTAAACGACCGAGTTCGTGCAGAAGCACTGTTACAAGCAGCTAAAGCAGCAGGATATTATGCCAAATTATGTCTGGTAACCTCCTATCTAGAGGGTATGCCTGCGTACGATGATGACAATGACGAAAATGCTGAAATGGAGGAAGTTTATGAAGAGTCATTAACTATTGAGCATTGGGCTAACGATGAGATTCCTGCTTTAAACAATATATCTTTTGAAGAAGCGGATTTAATAACATCCTTTCCCATAAACGAAGGTGAACCGATTGTAAAAGAATCTACCGGCTACATGGGTAATTATGGCCCAGACCTGATGCACTGGTATCATTTTGGTGCCGTCATGATATGGTCTCCGCAGTTAAACGCCAAGTTACTACCCAGCCAATACACCGGCACACAGCTCTATTGGATCGAACACTTCAACCGTACTTCATCAATAAGTGAGGAAGAAAAAGTGGTCGTAGATGATATTTTAACCGCAGGACTAACAAATCCAAAAACTAGTTATTACCAAAAAGAACCTACCAACTACAACGCCGTAGCCGAATGGCTGATAAGAGGGAACAAAACCACATTTCTGTTAAATCTCAATCAACCTAGATTACACTTGTTTTTTGAGAAAATAGAGACAGAATCGTGGATAAAGCTCTTCAAATTCCTATCCAGAGAAAATGGCACCATCCTTTTTAAAAAACTGACAAACGGCCTTACTCTGAACGTATTGGAAAAACTGTTGGACCTTTTGCAGGAAATGATGGAAGACAAAACCTTGAAACCTGTGGCCACTGTGCAAATCCAAAAGTTGCCGAAGTATTTCAAATTAGTGTATGATGAATATGACCATCGGGTAAATGCACCAGCTTTTACCAATCTATTTTGGACAGCCAAACATGCGTCGCCAACAGTGGAATGGACTAATGAAATACTGGAAACACTTATACAAAAGCCCAATCGAACATACCTTCATGGTACTATTGCCCCGCAATTACTAAGTGTAAAGGAACCATCTGAACTGACCCACAAACTACTTCTCTTCTGCCAGGAATATCTACAGCAGCGAGCCAACAACGAGCCTCAGCCTCCGGCAAGTTGGAGTCGCCCAATGCCCGATAACTTTGGAAGCCATAAATATCAATGGCAAATTCTAAAGGATTTTCTTGAATCGCCAACAGAGCAAAACTTTGATTTCCGTAAAAACCAAACTGAGAGAAAAGAATTGGAATATGCCATAAAAAGCTCCGTCGTTGATTTGAAAACTGAGACAATTAAAAAAGGCTCTCCGCACACGCTTCGCATTACAAAAACACAGGCGGACTATCATCGGCAAATGAACGAATGGAACGAGGATGTTGCACTGTTGGAAAAGTTGAAAGACGGTAAACAATGATAAACCAGCTTATAAAGCTGCCAGGTTTTTCTAAAATAATCATCCAAACTATCTTGTACATTAAAATCCAATGTTGCAAACCTTGCAGGTTTTTGCGTTTATGGAATCAAATAAACTTCTCCAAAGTTTAGAACTTTGGAGAAGTTATTACCAGTCAGTAAAACCAACCTTTCAACCAAACTTCAATGCCTTCTACTCTATTGCTTTTTTGGCTTTAGCGATGGCAAGTTTTACTATGCCCAATTTGACCGATGAAAATAAAATCAATCTAGAATCCTGAATCGAAATTTCAGGATCTTTTTCAACTAAACTAAGGTTGTCAGCACCTCATTCAATGTTCCACTCGGTCTCATTGCCTGCGAAGCCAAAGCCGCATCTGGTCTAAAGTAACCTCCAATGTTTATTGGAGTGCCTTGAGAGCTATTCAATTCATGAACAATTGCTTCTTCATTTGCTTCCAAAGACGCAGCCAGTGTAGTGAATTTAGCTTTCAGTTCTGCATCTTTATTTTGCGCAGTAAGTGCTTCCGCCCAATATAGCGCAATGTAAAAATGACTTCCTCTGTTGTCCAGTTTGCCTACGACTCTCGCCGGAGACTTATCGTTTTCCAGCCATTTGCCTGTTGCTTGATCAAGAGTTTCTGCTAAAAGCAAAGCTTTGTCATTGTGGAATGTTTGTCCCAAATGCTCCAAGGAAACTGCAAGTGCAAGAAACTCTCCCAAGGAATCCCAACGCAAGTGACCTTCATTGATGAATTGTTCGACGTGCTTAGGCGCAGATCCGCCAGCCCCAGTTTCAAACAAGCCTCCACCATTCATCAGAGGAACGATAGAAAGCATTTTCGCTGAAGTGCCCAATTCCAAAATCGGAAACAAATCAGTCAAGTAATCTCTCAGCACGTTTCCAGTGACAGAGATCGTATCCATACCTTCTTTGATTCTTGCCAAGGAAAAATTAGTAGCTTCAATAGGAGAAAGAATAGAAATCCTTAATCCTGTCTGATCGTGATCTAGTAAGTAAGTATTTACCTTTTTGATTAATTGAGCATCGTGAGCACGCAATGGATCTAACCAGAAAATAGCAGGAGTCCCAGAAAGTTTCGCTCTAGTGACTGCAAGTTTCACCCAATCCTGGATAGCAGCATCTTTGGTCTGACACATTCTCCAGATATCTCCAGCTTCCACAGTATGTGAGAAGATTTCGATTCCATCTTGATCCAGTACTTTTACGATTCCTGCAAAAAGAACCTCGAAAGTTTTATCATGAGAACCATATTCTTCAGCTTTCTGAGCCATCAAACCCACATTAGGCACAGATCCCATTGTGGATGGATTAAAAGCGCCATGAGTTCTGCAAAAATCAATTGTCGCCTGATAAACACCGGCGTACGATCTGTCTGGAATAACTGCTTTGGTATCCTGAAGTTTACCAGCCTTGTTCCACATCTGACCAGAAGTTCTGATCATTGCCGGCATAGAAGCATCGATAATCACATCGCTTGGCACATGTAGATTGGTAATTCCCCTTTCAGAATTAACCATTGCGACATCTGGACTATCTGCATAGCATGCATCAATGTCAGCTAATATTTCTGATTTCTTTTCCGCCGGTAGCGTTTCCAGACTGGCCAACAAATCGCCAAAACCATTATTCACATCTACGCCTGCAGCTTCAAATGTTGCAGCGTGCTTCGCAAAAACCGGCTCAAAAAACACCTTCACCGCATGACCGAAGATGATAGGATCTGACACCTTCATCATGGTCGCTTTCATGTGTAGCGAGAAAAGAACACCTTGCGCTTTTGCCTCAGCTTTCGCTTTTCTCAAAAATGCTGTCAAAGCAGAAATACTCAAAGTAGAAGCATCAATCACCTCACCAGCCAGAATCTTCAAGCCAGATTTAAGTATCTCTTTTCTGCCATCTGCTCCTTGCAATTCAATGGAAATAACAGCGGCATCAGCCATTGTATGAGATTCTTCACTTCCGTAAAAATCACCTTCTGTCATGCTTTCCACATGAGACTTACAATCCGCAGACCATTTGCCCATTGCGTGTGGATGCTTTCTAGCATATTCTTTCACTGCAAGTGGCGCTCTACGGTCGGAATTACCTTCCCTTAGAACTGGATTCACTGCAGAACCTTTAATTTTATCGTATTTAGTTTTGATGTTCTTTTCTTCGTTAGTTTTTGGCTCCTCTGGATAATCTGGAAGCGCGTATCCCTGCGACTGAAGCTCCTTGATGGCAGCTTTAAGCTGCGGTACAGATGCAGAGATATTTGGAAGCTTTACGATGTTGGCTTCTGGAGTTTTTGCGATGTCACCTAATTCTGCCAAGGTATCTGGCATCTGCTGCTCCGAAGTCAGAAACGCAGAGAAATTAGCGATGATTCTGGCAGAAAGAGAAATATCACGAGTTTCTACCGATACACCAGCAGATTTAGTGAAGGCTTCTACAATTGGCAATAAGGAATACGTGGCTAAAGCCGGAGCTTCATCAGTCAGCGTATAGAGGATTTTTGGAGTTTGGTTACTCATGGTTTTACAAATTCAAAAAGGCTAGTTATACCCCGAATCTTCAATCGACCATTCTTTGGTCATATCCATAGATGTTTCAAAATGGATTGGAAAAAGAGAAACAGGGTCTTAAAATATCGGGGCTAAAATACGCAAAATATCCTTGTTTCAAATTCCACTCGCGTAAAGTCCTGAGTGTCTGAAAAAAGGATTATTTGATCGAAAAATTATCCGAATCCATCCATGCTGGGAATTTCTCACAATAAGAATCGAGCGCCTGTGCATCCAATGTCAAAACAGTGATCTTCTCGCTTTCTCCCAAAAACTCAATCTGATTCCCTTTGAAGTCGAAGGCTGCAGAATGTCCATTATACATTATTCCTTTTCCATCCTCGCCTACTCGATTCACTCCAATAGAATACGCCAGATTTTCAATTGCTCTTGCTGGCAAAAGTGCATCCCAGGCCGAAACTCTCGCTGCTGGCCATGAAGCCACGTAAAAAATCAGATCGTACCCCAACTCTCCATTTACCATTCTATTTCTAGACCAGATCGGAAACCTGAGATCATAACATACCTGCGGACAAATCTTCCAGCCCTTCAGCTCAAAAATTGGCAATCTATCTCCTGCGGAAAAAGATTGGTCCTCATCCGCCATCCGAAAAAGATGTCGCTTGTCATAATGCTGAATCATCCCATCAGGACTTACCCACAGCAAGCGATTGTAATACTTTCCGTCAACTTTAATTATTGCACTTCCAGTAATTGTAGCATTCTTTTGGGCAGCCATCTGTTTCATCCACTTGCAGACATTCAGATTCATAGGCTCAGCCAATTCCGCTGCATCCATGCTAAATCCTGTGGGAAACATTTCCGGCAAAATGATCAAGTCCACTCCTTTTTCTATTTCCCATAGTTTTTCTTCCAGCATCGCCAGATTCGCTACTTTATCTTTCCAATAAAGTGCCGTTTGCACTAGTGCTATCTTGAGTTCAGGAGATTTGATCATTTCAGAGGATAAATCATACGGTAATCTGTGGAAATCTTCCCTTTACTAACGTCGATTAGCTTAGATTTTACGAGACGTTTTTTGAGACCTTTTAAGTAATCTACGAATAAAATTCCTTCCAAGTGATCGAATTCATGCTGGATCACGCGAGCGGTCATTCCAGAGAATTCCTCTTCTTTCAGATTCCAATTTTCATCGTAATACTCGATTGTCAATGTATCTGGACGGGTGATATCTGCATGAATATCAGGAATACTCAAGCAGCCTTCTTCGAAGCTATAATCATCGCCATATTCATCCAAAATAATCGGGTTGATAAACGCTCGGCGAATGCCGACTTCAGAATCATCTTCATCCAACATCAAGGTGCTGTCGATCACAAAAAGGCTAATTCCCTGGTTGATTTGTGGTGCCGCCAGGCCTACGCCATTAGCGTTGTCCATTGTGGCATACATGTTTTTAATCAGCTCATCAAGCTCGGTTCCTTCGGTAATTTCCTCAGCTACTTTCTTCAAAATAGGGCTACCATAAGCAACTATAGGGTAAATCATTGTTTCTCTAAATAGGATTGTAGAATAATGGCCGCACTCACCTTGTCGAGGTTTCCGGCTTTTTCTTTTCTGTCTTTCTTTTTACTTCCCATGGAAATCATGCTCTGCATGGCCATCTTAGAAGTGAACCGCTCATCGACGAGTTCTATTTTTTTATCCGGAAAAGCCTTCGAAAGTCTGTCCTTCATCGTAATCACTTTGGGTGTCATCTCATTATCCTGCCCATTCAATCGGGTTGGATAGCCGAGCACCAATGTATCCACTTCTTCTTTTCCACAATAATCCCTCAAGTAATCGAGCAGTGTGGAAGTCTCGATGGTCTCCAATGGATTAGCCAACATTTTCAATGGGTCAGTAACGGCCAGGCCAGTTCTTTTGGTTCCCAGGTCAATCGCAAGTATTCTGGGCATCAGTTTTATCTTGTTTTTTTACGGATTTGGCGCAAAGCTTCTTTTTCGAGCTCAACAGCCTTTGGAAAAAGAAGTTCATCTTCAATTTTTGCATGTATTCTAAGTTCATGCTCGAAGTTCTGCAATTCGTGATATAGCACTTTCATGGTGAGGGGAGCCTCAGAATCCAAGAAATAATCAGCGGTCAATTTTCTGATTCCTTCCATTTCGTCATCGTGAATCTCATGCTGATCAGCCAACATATGAACTGTATCTCTTTCCAAAATTGTCATTGCATCAGTTAGAGAAAACCTATTCTCCTCAATATCCTGAAGCAATTCTATTCGCTTGAATAGTCTACTTTCTTCCTCATGAATATGATGGATGAAATCCTCCACAAATAGCGGGAACATGATTCGAAGATCTGCCATCAAGGAAGCGAATTTAGGCTCTGGATCTATCCCTGAGATGATATTGGAAAGAAATGGCAATTCCTGACGCACAAAATAGTAGTGCTTTTTTTTCAAGTATGCCACCAAAATCTCTATGGGGTTCAAGTACAATTCTTCATTGGAAGGCTCTTTCCGATTCGCCCAAGATTCCAATTCTATAATCAACTGACTTGAGTGTACCTTGTGCTTTTTGCATACCACTTCAAGCGACTGTGTCGGGTATTGATAAAAACTAATCCCGAAATAATGCAGCACAGAAGCAAAGACGTAGTTTTCAGAAACTAAGTCTCCCACCAGGGCCTTTTCAAAATCATCTTCAGATCGCATGATGCAAAAATAATTTTTTTTAACAGAAAAAAGGGGAATAAATTGAGCCATTATACCATTCCCCCGTATAAACATTTGTTAGCTTTATCAAAAGACTATTCAAAAAGGGGGCTTTTTTGGGTAATTTAGAGTAACAACATAGACATATAATCAACTGAAAGAAAAAGCCGTGAGCGAAACAAAAAATACAAAATCCCAAATCCGTCTGCCTATTATTTTAGCATTGGCGATATCCGCCGGCATCTGGATAGGGGCAACTTTTGCGGAACCAAAAGGAAATCAAAATGACCTAAGAGCTGCACTTTACAAGCTTCAAGAGATCATGACGTACGTTGATCGAGATTACGTGGATACTGTCAACTCCAGCGAACTGATAGAATATGGCATCACGAAAATGCTAGAGCGCTTAGATCCGCATTCCAGTTATATCCCCGCAGAGGATGCTTCTATTGTACAATCCCAATTAGATGGAGAATTCGATGGCATTGGAGTAGAATTTGGAATCATACGAGATACAATCTATGTGGTGGCGCCGTTGACCGGCGGTCCTTCTGAAGCTCTGGGAATCCAGTCCGGCGATCAAATCATCCGAGTAGATGGAGAGACAATGGCAGGCGTAGGAGTAACTAATCGTGATGTATTTGAAAAACTACGTGGGCCAAAAGGATCTGTAGTAGTTGTGGATATGAAGCGTAAAAATCAGAAAGAGCTGATCGAATACAAAATAACTCGAGACAAGATCCCTCAATACAGTATCAATGCTTCATACATGGTCGATGATGAAATAGGGTACATCAAAGTGACCAGATTTGCAGCGACCACCTACGAGGAGTTTAAAGAATCTATCGCTGATCTAAAGAGCAAAGGGATGAAAAAACTGGTGATTGACCTTCAAGGAAATCCAGGAGGATACATGGGAGCAGCTATCTATATGGCAGATGAGCTATTAGGCGATAAGGCAATAATCGTGTCTCAGGAAGGTAAAGTAGAGCAATACAATCAGGTAGTCACTGCTTTCAGACCTGGTATGTTTGAAAAAGGCTCCGTAATCATCCTCGTAAATGAGGGTTCTGCATCTGCTTCAGAGATTTTGGCAGGAGCAATTCAGGACAATGATCGTGGCTTGATCGTAGGAAGAAGATCCTTCGGTAAAGGCTTGGTTCAAATGCCAATTGACCTATCTGATGGAGCAGAATTAAGATTGACTATAGCCAGATACTACACTCCTTCTGGCAGATCTATACAGAAGCCTTATGGAGCAAATTACGAGGCGTATGAAAGTGATTTCGTGAATCGCTACGAACATGGTGAATTCTTCTCTGCCGATAGTATTAAATTCAACGACAGCCTGAAATATGAAACCGTTAAAGGACGTACGGTCTACGGTGGTGGTGGAATAATGCCTGATTTCTTCGTCCCTCTGGATACTACCATGTCTTCAGCATATGTAAGCAAGCTTTTCAATTCGGATTCTTCGAGAGAATTTATTCTTGATTTCGTAAACGAAAACAAGTCTAAATTCGAAAATATGACGGTGGAACAATACTATACGGACTACGCTGTAAGTGATGCAATGCTAAACGAGTTGGTAGAATATGGTAAGAAAAACAAAATTGACTTTGATGCAAAAGATTTCAATAAGTCAAAAGAATACCTAAAAGTCTTGGTAAAAGCGCACTTGGGAAGACAGTTATATGATGATAGCGCTTTCTATAAAGTGATCAATGATATCAACGAAGTTTATCTACAGGCCATCAAATTATTTGATGAAGCAGAAAAAATAGCAGCTGCTACTGACCTTCACAAAATAGAGGAAGAATAGTAAATAACATTCTTCAGCTAAAGACAAGAAAGCATCCGCCGTGGCGGATGCTTTCTTGTCTATTTTTGGAATTTATTTTCAATCCAAGTTCAAATGCGCTAACATTAGGCTGTACAAGTAAAATAAACAATCCAAAACCCTATGAAAGCCTTATTCACCTTTTTATTGTTAGGAATAACCATGAGCACTTTTGCCCAAATTAAAGTAAACCACATCGCTGTCCATGTAAGCAACCTAAATTCCAGCAAAGAATTCTATAAGAAAATAGTTGGCTTGGAAGAGATTGAGGAACCATTCAAAGATGGTGTCCATGCATGGTATGACATCGGTGGTGGCGGGGCACTCCATATTATCGAGGCACCTAATGTCCCTACTCAAATCTCAAAAGTGAATCACCTTTGCTTCAGCATGAAGGATATGGATGGGTTTATCAAAACCCTCGAGAGCACAAATTATCCTTTTGAAAGTTGGCCTGGAGAAAAAGGCAAAGTAACTGTCCGAGTAGATGGAATTCGCCAAATTTACATCCAGGATCCTGATGGAATGTGGCTAGAAATCAATGATGATTATTGATTAAGACAATCTATACGATCTTAAAAAAATCCCGGACTCACATCCGGGATTTTTCTTTTTAACAGGTGTCTCACAATAAAATAATATTACATTTTTTTAAATGAAACAGTATGTACAATGGATGTATCCAATCTGCAAAATCAACCTTTGAATTTATAAGCTCAGAAAACAAAAAGTATAAATAGAAAACACATAATACTCATTATCAAACACTTAATACTACCTCCTGATTAACTCTTTGTTAAGAATAAACCAACGTATTAGAACATTTATGTACTAAAACATCATGCGATATTCTCGAAAATATTACTTTTTTATAGTAGAAAATAGCTTAGTCATATCCAGCAGGACTATGGTTTGATATTATCTCTTTTTTAATTTTCAGGTTTTTAATATAACAAATTGAAAACCTAGTTTCTCGGCCATCCCTTCCCCACTTGGATACTTTTGTGCTTTGATGTCAGCAGCAAAGTGCAATAACAGATTCACATACTGACTATCAACTAATTAAAATCATTCTCAAAATTTTAAAACTAGAAAATGAACAAGACTTTTACAGTTTTTACCTTGCTGATGCTGCTCCTGCCTACATGCTTGTTGGCGCAGGTTCAGGTGACAGGAAAAGTATCAGACACTTCTGGAGAAGGACTCCCAGGTGTGACCGTATTGGTGAAAGGCACCAATAAGGGAACAATTGCCGATTTTGAAGGCAACTATACTATCATGGCGGATGAAAGTGCCATACTTGTGTACAGTTTCATTGGGTTTGAAGCCCAAGAAGAAGCTATCATCGGAAGAAGTATAATCAATATAACGCTGGCAGAGGATAGCAAGTCGTTGGATGAAGTGGTCGTAACCGCTATCGGGATCAAGCAACAAAAGAAGAAATTGGGCTATGCTACCCAAGAAGTGCCAATGGATGTGATCGCAGAAGCATCCACATTGAATCTTGGAAATGCACTTTCCGGTCAAATTGCTGGCTTAACAGTCACAAATCCAACAGGAATGTTTCAGTCTCCTTCATTTAGTTTGCGAGGCAAAACCCCACTGATAGTATTGGACGGTGTCCCTGTAGAAACTGATTTTTTTGACATTTCTCCAGAAAATATTGAGAGTATCAACGTACTCAAAGGTGGTTCTGCGTCTGCACTCTACGGCGCTAGGGGAAAAAATGGAGCGATCTTAATCACGAGAAAAAATGCAAAAAAAGATGGTTTGACGGTCACTGCTACAACCAACAACATGGTGACGGCAGGTTTTACTGTATATCCAGAAACCCAGTCAGCATACGGCAACGGTTCGAACGGAAAGTATGAATTCTGGGATGGTGCCGATGGGGGTATTTCGGATGGAGATATGATCTGGGGTCCAAAGTTTGAACCTGGAGTGCTAGTACCTCAGTGGAATAGCCCAATTCGAAATAAAAACACCGGAGAAACGGTGGACTGGTATGGAAGTGTTACTGGTACTGTGTATGACGACAAATCTACCTATGAGCGTGTCCCTACAGAATGGAAGCGTTACGACAATTTGAAAGATTTCATCAGAACTGGAGTAGTAACCAAGAATGACATTTCGATTGCCTATCAAGGCGAAAAAGCTCAGGTGATGTTCTCAGCCAACTATGCCTACCAGCAAGGACAAGTACCAAACACATCCGTCAACACAGGTGGTTTCAACTTCAACTCATCTTTTAAACTCAGCGAGAAGTTTCAATTGGATGCGACATTGGGTTACAACAAAATCTATTCTCCCAACTATCCAAGATATGGATACGGCCCAAAAAACCACATGTACACTATTCTAATTTGGATGGGTGATGACGTGAACGGTGCTGACTTGAGAGATCATATGTACGTACCAGGACTTGAAGGCTACACACAGGCCAACTACAACTATGCGTGGTACAACAATGTGTATTTCGCAGCAAATGAGCTAAACCAAGTTCACAATCGGAATGTCATGGATGGTAAGCTGAAGCTGAAATATCAGATTATGCCTAACCTGTACATTCAGGGGCGAATCTCCGCGAGACAAAGGACACTTTTTGAAGATATGCAAAGTCCAAAGTCGTACATGAATTACGGTGATTCAAGAAATGGTGATTATAAACTTTGGAACGATGATCAGTTAAACCTCGATACGGATTTCTTGGCAGCGTACAACAAAGATTTCAATGAAAAAATCGGGTTGACAGTCAATGCAGGTGCTTCTAGTTTTTACAGAAGTTACAGGCAGTCCTACTCTTCCTCAGATGGATTAATCGTTCCTTATGTTTACAGCTTAAATAACACTCAAGGACCTGTTCAAGCCTCAAATTACTTGGAGGAAAAAGAAATCCGAAGTGTCTATGGTACGGTGGGAGTTGATCTATGGCAATCCATCTTCTTGAATGCAACTGCTAGAAATGACTGGTCTTCCACCTTGCCTAAGGCCAACAATTCATATTTCTATCCATCGGCTTCAGTAAGTGCTATTATCTCTGAATTTATCAATTTACCAAAAGCGATAGACTTCATCAAGGTATATGGTTCTTGGTCTGAGGTATCAAGTGATTTGAGCCCATACAGCATCTATTCTGCTTATAACAAGGGAGTAACCTACGGATCAACTCCATCAGTTAGTTATTCTTCAAGTTTGGTGAATCCGGAAATCATGCCTCAAAAGTCTAGTACAATAGAAGCTGGATTATCTACCTCATTTGCTCAGAAAAGATTTACTGTTGAAGGTACGTACTATAGAATTCTGGATGAAAATCAAATCATCGATTTGCGCATTTCTGAAGCTTCAGGATATTCTTCCAGAAAAGTGAATGGCAATGAATACACCACCAACGGTTTTGAGTTGATGGTGAACTATGCTGCGATTCAGAAGGAGAAATTCTCTTGGAATATCGGAGCCAACTGGACAAAATTTGAGCGAAAAATCACAGGAATTTATGGTGATGAGGAAAAATTTGGAAACTTAAAAGTAGGCGATAGAGCAGATAGTTATTACGCTACTGTTTGGCAAAAAAGCGCAGATGGACAAGTGATCTTGGATGTAAATACGGGTCTTCCTACTAGAGACCCTTTCCCATCCAAAATTGGACACTTGGATCCATCGTGGAGGTTTGGCATCCAAAACCAGTTCAACATCAACAAATTCAGAATCGCAATGGATGTAGATGGAGCTTGGGGCGGACTGATCAGATCGCTGACCATTGAGAAAATGTGGTGGGGTGGAAAGCATCCTAATTCTACTCAATACAGAGATGAAGAATATGCGGCAGGCCAACCGGTATACGTCCCACAGGGTGTAGTGATCACTGGAGGAGAGTTGGTAAGGGATGTAGATGGAAATGTGCTTTCTGACAGCAGAGAATACACGCCAAATACTACGGCTGTGAGCTGGCAAACATGGTCTCAGACCTATCCTTACAGAGCCCAAGTGACCACAGACGAGAATGAAACTTTTGCGAATGTCTACGATCGCTCCTACCTGAAATTGAGAAGACTCTCTGTGACTTATGATCTAATGAACATCATGCAGTCCAAAAAAATAAAAAATCTTGATTTGACTCTCTATGGTTACAACCTATTTGTACTGAAGAAACTACCCTACTTAGACCCTGACTTTGGCAATGACAACAATCTGCAAGATCCTTCTTCGCGCTATGTAGGGATGACTTTGAAAGCAGTATTTTAATTGATTTTCTGTCAGATAAAAACTTGAATAAAATGAAAAATATAATAGTTATCCTGTTGCTTTCCATGGTGTGTTTTTCCTGTACCGATCTAGAGGAAATGAACATCAATCCAAACCTCCCTACGGAGGCTCACCCTCAGCTCCTGCTTACCAGTGTGGAATGGGAAGTTTTTAGAGATTATGGCGGCACTTCTCCGCTATATGCTCAGAAGATGCTTGTGCAGACTGACGGTGAAAATTCCAATCAGTATTACAAATGGGATAGAGGGAGTTTTGATCCCTATTCCGTATTGAGAAATGTGTCCAAAATGATTCAAGAAGCTGAGCGAATTGAAAATCCTTCATACGTCGCCTTGGGCAAGTTCTTTAGAAGCTACTACTTCTATAATTTAACTTTGAATTTCGGAGATGTGCCTTACACAGCAGCGTTAAAAGGTGAGGTGGAAAAAGAATATGCGCCTGCCTATGATGATCAGGAAGTTGTTTTTAAGGGCATCCTGAAGGAATTGGCAGAAGCTGAAGCAATTCTTGCCAGTCAAAACACAATTATCGCTGGCGATATCATCTATGGTGGTAATGTCCTCTCTTGGAGAAAATTAATTAACGCGTTCCGCCTGAAAGTACTTATGACGCTATCTCCAAAATCTGAATCAGGCGAAATAGACTTCAGTGAATTCAATTCTATTTTCACTAGCAGTCCATTGATGGAAAGTGAAGCAGAAAGTGGCCAACTGGTTTTCTTGGATCAGCAAAATAATCGCTACCCAGATTTCAACAGTAGTGGATTCAGTTCTGGGATGTATATTGATTCTACTTTTATCCAGAGATTACAGGTGAGAAAAGACCCAAGATTATTCATCTACACTACCCAGACCAAATCTGCGAAAGAAGCTGGTAAAGCAATCGATGATTTCTCCGCATACCAAGGTGGTGACCCGGCTGCTCCATACGCTGAGGTCAATGAAAAAGCTACTCAGGGAAACGTCTCTAAAGTGAATGATAGATACCATAGAGATCCTGTAAACGAACCTTATAAACTACTGGGATATTCAGAGCAACAGTTGATATTGGCAGAAGCTGCAGTTCGTGGTTGGGTCAATGTAGACCCTGAGATGCTGTACAAAGAAGGTGTGAAAGCTTCTTTCAAGTTTTACGAAGTATATTCTGAAGAATACAGCAGCTATGTGGATGCTGAGGCGGCACTGAAATACCTGAGTGAGCCGATGAATGACTTTTCGAAAGCCATGAATAAGGAGGAAAAAATCGAACTTATCGTCATGCAAAAGTATCTGCAATCTTTCTTCCAAATGCAATGGACATCTTTCTACGATCATCACCGCACGGGAACTCCATCGTTCAGAAGACCTGCAGGAGTAGAGATTCCATACAGATGGATCTATCCACAGTCAGAGTATAATTTCAACGCTGACAACGTGACTTCTGCTATCACAAAGCAATTTGGTGCCGGCAATGATAACATTCATCAAATGACATGGTGGATTAAGTAGAAAACTATCTCTAGTAACAAAAGTGGACTTTCGCACATAGGTAGGGAAAGTCCACTTTTTTGGTTTCTTAGAAAAGACGAACCAGTAGTTTATTTCATTGTTTATTCAGTTTCTTATGATCAATACGGATAACCTTTTAGAAACTTCTCAATCTTGGATAAGTACTGAATTAAGCTCCTGAATAGCTTTTAATCAGGGTAAATCCATTTTCCAGCCTTCTTGGAAAAGCCTGAGTATTCAAAAATTAAGTTCATTTTCCATCACAGAACAAACACATTAAACTACGCTATCCGGGTGAACCTCCGTGAACTCTGAGGATTAAAAAAACACTGCAGGATTATCTGCAATAATGCCAAGAGTCATATACTTTTAGATTTAAAACCTAGAATTTTTCTGCCTGAAAGACAGGTTGGGAAAGCACCTAGATAGGCATCAAGAGACTTAAGTGGCCTAAATTTTAGGGTGGCGCTTGTTCTATTGCTTGTATATCGTTCCTGCTTTTA
>Ga0105053_10003461_pt1 | contig 23993 bp, 23 predicted proteins | sample BON01_FD_78093 | JGI IMG/M metagenome (GOLD analysis project Ga0105053, IMG submission 78093) | Freshwater microbial communities from Lake Bonney liftoff mats and glacier meltwater in Antarctica - BON-01 | ecosystem: Environmental > Aquatic > Freshwater > Ice > Glacier meltwater | place: Lake...
TTTGAAGCAATAATGGATTATCATCCGATTGTAAATCATCACAAATACGCTAACAATTACGATTACAACAAGGCGGTTTACTTGATGAATTTAATGGAATTATTGGACAATCACTTTGTGCTTTTAAGAGAATCTGAAGAATTATTTTCTCCGCTATCAATGGTTCATTATCAATACTATACAAACTCAGAAGAAGTTGATTCTTTTCTTAAAATCCACGCAAATGAAATCCAAGCGATTGTCGGGGGGAACCACATTCCTTTCGGAGAAGCACAAGCCCCAAAACTTAATGATTATGCAGACGGAGTAGATGTAATGAAATGGATTGAAACACTTTGATAAATTAAAAGAAAGTGTATGATAATAGCAGAATTAATACCACCATTAGACATTGTATTTGGAATTACACCATTAAAAACTCAAATTAGTTTTTTTGTCATTCATACCTTTTCTTTGCTTTAATGAAGAAATTATACATATTTCTATTTATCTTTTCAACGAACAGTTTTTCTCAAACTTTCAGTAATTCACATTTCGGTTTATCAACTGGGATAATAGTAACTATTGGTAGTCACATTAATGCAATTGGATTAAACTTAAAAACTTATTATACAGACTATTGCTATCAAATAAATATAGGTTCTTCTATTGTTTATAATTTAAACAGTTACGGAGAACGAAAAAAATACTGGGAAACAAGAAGTTATACTGGATTCGTTTTATTAGGTGGTAAAAAAACAAATTCAATTGATTTTCAATTAGATGGCTTATCACACCAAACAAATTATCAAAATGCAATTGGGTATAATTACATTTGGTATTACGACAATGCCGGAACTTCTCAACGTTCTGGTGGTTTTTCACTCTCATTGAATAAAATTGGAATCTACTTTGAAAATGACGTATTTGGCGGGCAAGCAAAAGACCGATATAGAACAGGGCATTTAATGGTTACTTACAGAGATCGTCAATATAAAATCGGCACGGGAATTTATTTATGGACTGGAGAAACTGACGGTGCAAAATGGAATAAAACCACTTCATCTGACTGTCCATACGGCTTCAAAGACCTAAGTGAATTACCATTTGGAAAAACAAGTCACGGCATACTATACGGCTCACTTATAGCAAATTTACCTTTTGGACAAATTGCACAAATAAAAATTGGATTGGACAGTGAGCAGATTCGAAATTCAGTTCAAAATAAATTGGTACATGATTTGACATTCCTGCCAAAATCAGTTAAACACAACACCCCTCACTATCCAAGACTCAATGAACACGGTTATCCGGTTTTTACTAAGGGAGAAATGCGAAAAAATAAATTATATCTACAACTTGGTGAATAACTAATTTTGTAAAATACCAATCCTTTACGGAACATTTTCTATCTATTTACGAATAAGAACTATATGAGAATATTGCTGACGCTTTCATGCTTATTTATAGTTTGTTCAACGCAATCACAGGTTGACTTTAAAGGTATTTGGCAAGGAATAATAATTCTAGATGGCCAAAAAATAGAACAAGGAAATATCATCTTCTTAAACCTCACACTTAACGGAAAAGTAATCGAAGGAAAAACCCGTGAAGAATATTATTCCACTGACTTGTACGCTATAAAAAAAACAAAAGTAGAACTAAAAGATAATAACCTTAAAATCAAGCAATTAATGATTGACAAGAAAAAGTCATCTAGTAAAACTACTTGGTGTCTTTTCGAATCAAATTTAATCTATAATGACAGTACAGGTTATTTAGAAGGTCGATTTAAAAGTACAGATTGCAGGCAAAACTCAGGGAAATTAATCTTTTATCGATCAACAGCAACATTTTCTAAAGATGAAAAAATAGTTTTACCTCAAACCTGGATAGATGCTTTTAAAAACGACTTAAAACTAGGTTTAAACGCTCCAGAAATCAGAATAAAAGAAAGAAGTGAATTTGTATTTGAACCTATCTATTTCGATGTAGATCAATCAATTATAAAACCAGAACACCAAGCATTTTTATTAAAAATGATCCGTATAATAAATGGGCATTCAGACCTAAGAGTTCAAATTACAGGTCATACCGATTCTGATGGTTCAGATAGTTATAATGAAGATTTATCTAAAAGGAGGTCTCAAGCAATAATTGATTTTTTCGTTCAACATGGGATAAAAGTTGATAAATTAAATATAGAATTCAAAGGAGAAAAAAACCCAGTAGACACCAATAAAACTCCAGAAGGAAAGAAACACAACAGACGTGTAGACTTTGAATTCATGTATAGATGACATGAATTTGAAATAGTACTAATACTTTAAAAAATTAAAAATATCTTCAACTTCACTACTTTTCGAAAGTTTTAAGCGAAAAGCCAATTTAACTCTAAATCATTTGCAAATAGGTTGCGGTTTTTAAATTATGGTGAAAATAAGTCACTTTCAAAAATTATCTCATTTTGAAATGTCACTTTTTTGGCACCTTAATATTTATCAAAGAAATAAGTTGATTATCAAAATCTAAATTGTGTTTTTCCATTGGGTTCTATTGTTTTGTTTTCGTCAAAATGTCAATATTTAGTCGATTTAAAACATCATATTACTAAATTAATCGACTGTTCCTAAATTACTCAAATGAATCTCTTTACCCAAAATTAAATTTTGTTGAAGTCGTAAAATGGTATCTGCCAAACAAACTTTCATTTTCATCACATTTTATTATTAGTCCCCTTTTTTATTTATTACAGCTGTATTTTAAAAATATAAAAAAATAAAATAAAATAATTTGTATTTTGTTTAATTATTATTAGTTTTGCTTAAACATTTTAACTTTTAAGATTATGGTAAATTTATTATTAGCTGCGGGGATGACCTCTAAGATGGATCCTAGCGATTACGTCGGTTTTACGTTTTTTGTTGGATGTATGGCCATGATGGCTGCATCAGTATTTTTCTTTCTATCCTTAAACCAATTTGATAGAAAATGGCGTACATCAGTCCTAGTATCGGGACTTATAACCTTTATTGCTGCTGTACATTATTGGTACATGAGGGACTATTGGGCCGCAAACATGGAATCTCCAACTTTTTTCAGGTACGTTGATTGGATTTTAACTGTTCCACTTATGTGCGTTGAGTTTTACTTAATTCTAAAAGTAGCAGGTGCAAAACCAGCTTTAATGTGGAAATTAATAACACTTTCAGTTGTTATGCTAGTAACAGGTTATTTTGGAGAAACGATATTCAAAAATCAAGCAGCATTTTGGGGAGGCGTATCAGGTTTAGCTTATTTCATCATCGTTTATGAAATTTGGTTCGGAAGTGCTAAGAAATTGGCGCAAGCAGCTGGAGGAGATATTCTAAATGCACACAAAATTCTATGTTGGTTCGTACTTGTTGGTTGGGCAATTTATCCAATCGGATACATGTTAGGAACAGATGGATGGTACACAGGAATTATTGGTAAAGGAAGTGTAGATGTTGTTTACAACATAGCTGATGCTATCAATAAAATTGGATTTGGATTGGTTATATACTCATTAGCAGTGAAAAAAAATGAGTTAAAAGCTTAAGTTGTAAAGTTTAATTTTAATAAAAAACGCAACCTTAACAGGTTGCGTTTTTTTTTCGTTAATATTTGTAACTTTAATTTATGAATTAACATCAAACACTATTACCTCAAATCCACAGAAAGTAAATAATGTTCAATTGCTGTTTCGATCCCTTAAAAAATGACCCCTAAGGTTTTACGAAAGATTTCAAAGGTTTTACTTCTCACAACTTAAGTGCTGCATTAAAAGATAATCCGAGAGAAAGCAGAAAAGAATATCTTCTAAAAATGTTCGAAAAAGCTGACACAAAAAAACAGTAAAGTTAAAACGTATCAACTTTGTCAACAAAACAACAAACCGATCGAAGTTTATAGCAATTGGGGTTTTTAAGAAAAAGTAAATTACATTCATAACAATCCAGTTGAAGAAAGATTTCTAACCAATACAGTTGACTGGAAGTATAGTAATGCGAAAAATTATGATGGTGATCAGACTGTTTTGGAGATTGATTTGATGGAGAGTTAGAAATTTGAGGTATATTAGTGCACAAGTAAGATGCCCTCGCTGGCTAAAGATAGTAGATGACCGAAAACAGATTTTATTGAAAAATAGTTACTTTTAACCATCATATTTAGAATTTTGCAACTCAAAATTACGGTTAATAAAAAAAGCCAATACTATTGGCTTCTTTTTAATTATTTTTTATCGGACAACAATGTTTCAAAATCAATATGTTTTTATAGTAACACCAAAGGATCTACTAATTTGGTTAGTTTTTCCAAATACCCAGCCTTTATCGAATAGCCCTGTAAGATTATGTATTTTCATCTCTCAAATATAGGAGTTTTATAAGAATAAAAAACTTAAATTTCTGAACTTAAATTATTGAATTTCAATTTTTTAAAACATTTTTTTATTAAACAGAATTACCCCTTAATTGTTAAAGTAAAAAAATATTTATAAATCAAAGGTTTCATATCGCTGTTTATAGTGCCAATTATTTAAAATAAGTGTGAATATTGCAACTCTTACCATTTTAGATGTAATGATTTTACTCTTAATTATGATCAATTTTGTGGTGTAGATAAAGATCTACTAATAGTTTTGATTTACTTAATGAAACATGCATAATGTGTCAGATTGGCTTAACGTGTATCTTGAACATTGTGGTTTTCCAATCTTCACACAATGACCAACGAAATGGTAGTCGAGTGGGTAAGCGTTTATTATGTAGTTTCATTAGGTGAATCAATTTTTAAGTAATAAGTGCAATTAAAAACTTGAGAATTGAAAACTCAAATAGAGCATTTACCAACCAATATATTTGGATTCAGAGCAAGTGGAAAACAACGGAAGATAAATTTGCCAATCCAAAAAAGTGCTTACTTTGTAAGCTTTGCATCAGTAAACCTGGGTAGACCTTATTAAACGTGAATTTTATTTGAGTAATCTAGCAGAATCGTTGACCTATTACCGAAAGCACAAAGGAATAAAATTGTACGCTTATGTGTTTATGCCCAATCACGTTCATTTGCTGTTTGGATCCCTTAAAAAATGACCCCTCAGGTTTTACCAAAGATTTCAAAGGTTTTACTTCTCACAACTTAAGTGCTGCATTAAAAGATAATCCGAGTGAAAGCAGAAAAGAATATCTTCTAAAAATACCCATCAGCGACCGAAGATTACAAGTAATACCATTTATAATTAATAACTAGTGCAAAATAAATTTGAGTTAATTGTCGGGCCCAAAACCTCCGTTCAAAACATCCTTTTTTGTCCTATAAAAAGTCTATTAAACGTTCCACTCAATTTTAATTGTCGTCAATTTTTCGGTTTCACATCGAATAGAATCATTTACTGTAAATTCATTTTTGAGGTAAAAATCAATGGGTGAAGAATATATTTCTCCATTTTTCTTTAATTCTTTGTCAGTATCTATAACCCATGCATTTAACTCATTTCCAGTCAATTTCAACTTATTTAACAACAAACTTCCAAAGCCTTGTTTATGAATTTTAGTATCAAGTACAATTGCAAACCACCTCTTCTTTTCTCTTGAAAAAGTATACGCCCAACCTTGCAATTGATTTTTATCATTCAACAAGAAAAAGTGAAGCTGATTATTTAGGGTTTTTAAATACTTTTCAAAATCTGCAAAACAAGTGAAATTTATTGCTGCGGGATATTCATTATTAAAAAGATTGTAAAGCGTATTCTTTTGATCCTTAGTTAAATTGATTGTTTTAATAATCTTCATAAAATATTCATTGCTAATGTTTTATTTTTAAATTCATCCCAAAATAACGGCTTATCGCCTATCAAATCAATTTCCTTTTCTAAAAATGGATGCTGGAATGTCAAACTGAATGCATGTAAAAACAAATTTGGTAAACCTAATTGTTCTTCAAACATCTTGTTATGATGGCGATTTCCGTATTTGTGATCTCCTATAATTGGGTGACTAATTTTATTAGCATGAATTCTAAGCTGATGCATTCTTCCTGTTTTTGGCTCAAGTTCAACATAAGAATAACGTGCTGTATCATAGGGTTTTACAGGAATAGCTAATTCCACATAACTAATTAATTTATAATGAGTTAGCGCTTCTTTGTGATTACCTCTTTCATTTTGTACAGGAGAACCTATAATCCCAACTTCCTCCACGTAACCTCGAACCAAGGCAATGTACTTTTTAGAAATCATCTGAGAATCAAATAATTGTTGAAATTGAGAAACATATTCACTGTTTTTGGATAACAAAAGTAAACCCGATGTTTTCCTGTCTAACCGGTGTACTGGAATTGGAGATTCATAACCTTGAAGCTTCAACAACTGCACTAATGAATCCTCTTCAATATTTCGAGAATAATAGGAATGATGCACCAAGAGGTTATTTGGCTTATTCACAACAATGCAATAATCGTCTTCATAGACAATACTAATTTCTCTGCAATCGCTATATAATAATGGATTCATCTTAAAAATTTAACAGCTTGTAAAAGTAACAATACCAATTGTGAATGCTCTATTTTAAAGTATCAAAAAGAAAAACTCAAAATAATGTGGCTGATTTTTCCATTTCTTACTATATTTATGACCGCATCTTAAAACACTTCATTTCATGTCAGATAAAGAAACAGCTGAAAAATTAGTTCAACATTACAAAGAACTTAAAAATGAGATTCATAAAGTTATTGTTGGTCAGGACGATGTTGTTGACCAAGTATTAATTTCAATTTTTTCGAAAGGACATTGTCTTTTGGTTGGTGTGCCAGGATTAGCGAAAACTTTATTAGTGAATACTATTGCTCAAACGTTAGGATTAAGCTTTAACAGAGTTCAATTTACTCCAGATCTTATGCCTTCTGATATCATCGGAGCTGAGATTTTAGATGAAAATAGAAATTTTAAATTCATAAAAGGACCATTATTTAGCAATATATTATTGGCTGATGAGATCAATAGAACTCCTCCTAAAACACAATCTGCACTCTTAGAGGCGATGCAAGAAAAAGCAGTTACAACAGGCGGTGTAAATTATAAATTACCTTCACCATTCTTTGTTCTTGCAACGCAAAATCCAATCGAACAAGAAGGTACATACCCTTTGCCAGAAGCTCAATTAGACAGATTCATGTTCAATATATGGGTAGACTACCCTACTTTCAATGAAGAAATGGCGATTGTTCGATCTACAACATCCGACACTAAAATTGAATTAAAACAAATTTTAAACGGGCAACAAATCAATGATTACCAAGATTTGATTCGTCGAGTACCAGTTGCTGACAATGTGTTAGAATACGCCGTGAAATTAGTTGGTAAAACTCGTTTCAACAGTGAACTAGCTCCACAAATAACGAAAGATTATATTACGTGGGGAGCAGGCCCAAGGGCTTCACAATATTTAATTATTGGAGCTAAATGCCGTGCAATTTTGAACGGTAAATATTCTCCTGATATTGAAGACGTGAAAGCAGTAGCTAAACCAATTTTGAGACATCGTTTGGTAAGAAATTATCGCGCTGAAGCTGAAGGATTTACAATGGATAAGATTATTGAGACTTTGTTGTAGATTCTATATATCAATCCCTAACCACAATTGGTTCTCCTATCGTTTTAGCATAAACAGCTGTAAATTTAGCGCCGAAGAAAATTATTTGAGAAGAATAATACATCCAAGTTAACAGAACTAGCATTGTTCCAGCTATTCCTCCATCTTTCGCGAAAAAGAAATTACCTAAATAATATTTAATCAGTAATTGCCCAAAATAGAGCATTACTCCAGTAACCATCGCTCCTGCAAAAGCCAATTTCCATTTCACAACTCCATCGTGTAGGTATTTAAAAATAAAAAGGAAAATGATGACACTCGATAAAATGGATAAACCATGTTCAATTAAGTTTAAAACAAGCCAATGAACAGCCTCGCTACCTTCAAACAAATGACTCCCAAATGACAACAAAACAGTTTGAGCAAAATAAACCACAATCACCACAACTCCCATAATAGTTAGAAGTGTAATAGAAACCAATCGTGAAACTAAATGACTAATTATCATCTTCTTATTACTCTCATGCACCACCTCAATATCGAAAAACTCATTGATACTTCCTCTTAAAGATGCTAATAAAGCCGTACTAGAAATTAATAAAGCTATAATTCCAATTACATTCAAGAAGAAGCTTCCTTTTTCCATGTCAACACCGTGTAAAAAAGATAAAATACCACTAACATCTTTAATACCAACCTGTTCCCTTAATAAATCCCCAATTATCTCAACCATCTTCGTATTCCCTACAATCTTTCCAAAAGTTGCGAATGCTAAATACAAAAGAGGAACTAATGCGAAAATGGTATAATATGATAAAGCAGCACCGTGCAAAAAACTTTTTTCTTGAAAAAATTCTTTAACCGTTTTTTTAATCAACACACCGACTTCAGTCCAAGTCAACTGGTTAATTCCTTGATTTAATAGAAATTTCTTTTTCATTTATTAGTGATGTTGGGTAAAAGAGAATTATCTCTTCTTGATTCTCCGTTTGAAAATAATTTACAAAATGTGTCCCTGCAAATTGCACATCAACAAATTTAACTTTTATTTTATTTTCAGATAATTCGGTTGAAACTTCAAATTCAGTTGGTCGAAATAATATTTCTTGATTATTTAATCGAATTGAATTAATTACACCAAACAACTCCCCTTCTTCTTTTGATCTAGGGTTAAAATAAAATTCTTCAGGTGTATCAATTCTACAAATTTCTCCATTGGACAAATAAATAATTCTATTGGCTAAACTCAAAATTTCAGCACCATCATGAGAAACCAATATAAAGCTTGTACCTCTTACCGCTTTCATTTGAAGGAGGTAATTCGAAATCTTTAATCTCAGACGAGCATCTAAATGAACAAATGGCTCGTCTAATAAAATCAATTTCGGTTCTCCAGCAATTGCTCTAGCCAAAGCTAAACGCTGTTGTTCACCTCCAGATAATAAAAGTGCTTTTTGCTTCGAAAGATGAGAAAGCTCCATCAATTCAAGCAATTCCATCACTAATTCATCTCTCTCATGTCTAGGTAGATACAAAACTTTTTCTCTAATATTTTCTTCAACGGTGTGGTAAATATCTAAACCAAAATCTTGGTTAACTAATTTGATTTCTTCGTGACCAGGAACTAATTGATGAGAAGGACCTTTTACTTTTTTACCTTCAAATAACACTTCACCTGAAGTTGGATCCAATAATCCAGCAATCACTTTTAGCAAGCTTGTTTTACCAGCACCACTATTACCTACAATACCAATCACCTCTCCCTCAGCAACTTCAAAAGTAATTTCTTTAAAAATAGGTGAATCATACGAAAATGAAACAGAATGAAGCTCTAACATTAATTCGATAATTCTTTAGGAAATTCTTGAAGAGCAACGTAAATACCAGGAATTGGATTTGTATGAGGCTCTTCTTCAATTAAATAAATATTTAATCGTTTATCACCATTCTCCTCAACTATTTCAAAACTATCTACAATACTTTCAGAACAAGCCATTTGAGTAATCGTTCCATCTTCCGAAACTATATCAAACAGCAACATTTCAGGAATATCATACGCAAATGTTTCTGTATCAGAAAGATGACCTTTAATCGTGTAAATTGACTTTCTAGAAGTAGTAATTTCTTTAATTTCTGTATTTACACTCAACTCATCTTCCCACTCAATACGTAAATTATTTTCAGATTCTTCTCCATTGTGTTGAGCATCTGCATGTTCTTGAGAAAAATGTTCATTCAGCATGTAAAAATGTACGTTCAAACGCATAGTAAAATATTTTTAAAGGCAAAAGTACAAAACAATCTATTGATTTGGTTGAGGTTGCAGATAAGATTAAGTAACTTTGCGCTAGAATTGTAATCCGTTTTCAAATTTAAAAGTTCGTCATGCAAATCGTAAAAATCAATAAAAACAAAATTAATTCAATTGAAAGAAAACATCCTTGGGTATTTTCTGGAGCAATTACAAGTGATGTAACCGATTTGAAAGATGGAGATATAGTGACGGTTTGTAATCATAAAGATTACTTTTTAGCACGTGGTCATTTCCAACATGCTACAATTTCTGTACGTATCTTAACATTTGATGATGTAGAATTAGAACAAGATTTTTTCAATAAACGAATTGCAAATGCATTTGAATTGAGAAAAAAATTAAACTTGATCAATGACAGAACAAATATTTGTCGATTAGTTCACGGTGAAGGAGATTCGTTACCTGGTTTAATTGTTGATTTCTACAACGGTGTAGCTGTAATTCAGTGCCACAGTATCGGAATGTATAATTCAGTTGAATTAATTGCTGAAGGTATAAAATTTGCTTTAGGTGCAACAGTAACTGCAATTTATTCAAAATCTTCGGATACGCTTCCACAAAGAGCTGAAGGAAAAGATGCCTATATATTTGGAACGTGTGAAACACCTCACGTTGCTTTGGAGCACGGAGTTAAACTTCAAATAGACTGGATTACAGGACAAAAAACTGGTTTCTTCATCGATCAACGTGAAAATCGATTTTTATTAGGTAAATATTCTCAAGGGAAAAAAGTATTAAACACCTTCTGTTACTCTGGTGGGTTCAGTCTTTTAGCAATCCAAGAAGGAGCTGAATTAGTTCATTCATTGGATAGTTCTAAAAAAGCAATCATTCTTACTGAAGCAAATGTTGAATTAAACAATTTTGGTGAAAAACATCTATCTATTGTGGCTGATGCAATGGAATATATGAAAGATTTGAAAGAAGATTACGACATCATTGTTTTAGATCCTCCAGCATTTGCGAAGCACAGAGAAAAACGCCATCAAGCAATTCAAGGATACAAACGATTGAATGCACACGCAATTCGACAAATTAAACCAGGTGGAATTATTTTCACGTTCTCTTGTTCTCAAGTTGTAGATAAATTTTTATTTACGAATACCGTGATTGCAGCTGCGATTGAAGCAGGTAGAAACGTTAGAATCCTCGAACAATTACACCAGCCTGCTGATCATCCTGTTAATGCTTTTCATCCTGAAGGTGAATATTTGAAAGGACTTGTATTGCAAGTAGATTAAAAGGACACGTATTATTGAATAAATGCTCGATTTACGGTATAAAACAATTTTAAATGTTGCTCTCCCTTTAATGGTTTCGAGTTTCATTCAAGCAGTTGTTCTACTTACTGATGCTGCTTTTTTAAGTCGACATGACACGCTTTCGTTTGATGCAGCGGGGAATGCTGGTTTAATATTCATCACCATGTTTATGGCTTTGGCAGGCATGGGAGATGGAGCACAAATATTAATAGCTCGACGAATAGGGCAAAATAAAATCGATGCAATTGGGCGAATATTTGGCACTTCAATCTTAGTTCATTCATTACTAGCTATTTTGCTTTTTTTGTTTCTTCAGAATGTAATTCCATCTATGTTGCATTCCTATTCTAAACACCAAGATATAGCAAGCGCTCAAATTGATTTCCTTTCTATTCGCAGCTATGCCCTGTTCTTTGCGATGATTTCTCTTTCAATTCAAGCCTTCTTTTTTGCTACAGGAAAAACATGGGTTGTTTTGGTAAGTGCCTTAATTACAGCAAGTTCAAATATAATTTTAGATTATGTTTTAATTTTTGGAAAAGCCTCATTTCCAGAGATGGGATTAAAAGGCGCAGCCCTTGCTTCTACCCTAGCCGATGGTTTAGGAATGGTGTTTTTAATCACATTCCTAATCTTCTCAAAATTGAGAAAGGAATATGCTTTATTTTCTCATTTTTCATTCAATTTACCTTCATTTAAAGAATTAATTAAGATCGGAAGTCCCATTATGTTTCAAGGACTTATCGCACTATCTACTTGGACTATTTTTTTTACATGGATTGAACAAATAGGTAAATTTGAATTGACTGTTTCACAAAACATTCGTTCAATTTATTTCTTAGCTTTTATTCCTATTTGGGGTTTCTCTGCAACAACAAAAACCTACATTTCTCAGTATATAGGAATGGGTGATTTTCATTCATTAAAAATCATTCAAAAAAGGATTCAATTATTAACGATGCTCTTTCTATCTGTAATTATTTTAGGAGCTGTATTCTTTCCAACCAATATCATAACAATGATTAATCCTTCAAAAGAATATATCCAAAAAAGTGCAGACATCCTACGTTTCATCTCTATTTCAACGCTTCTTTTCGGTTTTAGTAGTGTCTATTTTCAAACCATCAATGGAAGTGGAAATACGTTCGTTACATTCATTATCGAAGTGATAAGTGTGGCTATCTATCTAGTTACGTCTTACTTATTAATCAAAGTTTTAAAACTAGATATTTATTGGATTTGGTCAGTAGAATATATTTATTTCGGTTCAATCGGCTTATTATCAATCGGATACTTACGGTTTTTTGATTGGAAAAAGAAAATTGTTTGATTTACTAAGTATTCGGTATTAAAACACATAACCACCTAAATAGTAGTTATGTGTTTTAAATAAATTTTATTAAGCTTTTGGAATCACTAACAACACCTCTAACAAATATCCCCAATATTTCTGTACTGAAGAAATTTGAACTTTTTCGTCTGGCGAATGTGCTGCTCTAATATTTGGTCCAAATGAAATCATATCAACTCCAGGCAAATGTTCTCCTAAAATACCACATTCTAAACCTGCGTGACATGCTTTTACTTGTGGCTCTTCATTAAACAGTTTACGGTATAATTCTACCATAATTTTTAAAATTGGAGAATTTGGATTTGGTTGCCATCCTGGATAATCTCCACTTTGAACAACTTCTGCACCCATAGTTTCAAAAGCGGATCTGATTGTATTTGCTACATCTGCTTTTGTAGATTCAACACTACTTCTTTGAAGTGATTGTGTTACAAACGATCCTTCTTTAATAATAACTCTCGCTAAACTTGATGAACTTTCAACCAATCCTTCAATATCTGGACTCATTCTAAAAACTCCATTTGGAGCCGAATACAATGAATTGATAATTTTAACGAAATCACTATTTGAAATAGCACTTGAAGTTGATGTCGACTCTGAAATTGCAATAGTTAAATGCGATTCAACAGTTTTTAACTCAAACTTAAGCAAGTCAATAACCTCATTTACAATCGATTCAACTTTTGACTTATCTACAGATTGAACCGCAATAAAAGAGGTAGCTTCTCTTGGAATTGCATTTCTTAAACTTCCACCATCAAAAGAAAGCAATTGAACTTCTACTTCAGATTTCAAATTATACAAAATACGAGTCATTAATTTATTCGCATTTCCTCTACCTTTATCAATGTCCATTCCTGAATGCCCACCTAACAATCCTTTGATTGAAATTTCGAAAACACTAGAGTTTGGTTTCACTTCTTCTTGAGAATAAGTGTAAGATGTGTTTGTATCAATACCACCAGCACAGCCAATAGACAACTCATCATCATCCTCTGTATCAAGGTTTAACAAAATCTTTCCTTCATATTTAGAACCATCCAAATACTTAGCACCTGTCATTCCAGTTTCTTCATCAACAGTCAACATTGCTTCTAATGCAGGATGAGGAATTTCATTTGTAGATAAAAGTGCCATAATTGAAGCAACTCCAATTCCGTTATCCGCTCCTAGAGTGGTACCGTTTGCTGTAACCCAATCTCCTTCAATCAACATTTCAATTCCCTGTGTATCAAAGTCGAATAGTGTATCACCGTTTTTTTGATGAACCATATCCAAGTGAGATTGAAGAATAACCGTAGTTCTATCTTCCATCCCTTTCGATGCAGGTTTTTTAATAATTACATTACCAATCTTATCTTGAAACGTCTCTAAATTAAGTGACTTCCCAAAATTCAACATAAATTCAATTACTTTCTCTTCTTTTTTAGAAGGACGTGGAACTGCATTTAAATCTGCAAAATGTCCCCACAATGCTTTCGGTTCTAATTCTTGTATTTTCATATTTTCTTTTAGTTTTTAGTAAATTAAGACCAAACAACTATTGACCAATCCCTAAAATCTTCTCAATATATAAATCTTCCACTTTTTTTCTTGCCCACTCAGTTTTTCTTAAAAACTTTAAGCTTGACTTCACACTTGGGTCATTTGTAAAACAATTTACAGGAATTAAATAACCTAAGTGTTCCCACCCAAATTTATCCTCCAATTGCGTCACAATTTTCTCTAATGTTATCCCGTGTAATGGATCGACCGCCATTTTATTTTACCAATTTTCTATATTTAATACGTTTTGGAGCATTATCACCTAAACGTTTTTTTCTATTCTCTTCATAATCAGAATAAGAACCTTCGAACCAGAACACTTCAGAATCACCTTCGAAAGCTAAAATATGTGTGCAGATACGATCTAAAAACCATCTATCATGCGAAATAATTACAGCACAACCGGCGAAGTTTAAAATTCCTTCCTCTAATGCTCTTAATGTATTTACATCAATATCATTTGTAGGCTCATCTAATAATAAAACGTTTGCTTCAGTTTTTAAAGTCATCGCTAAATGCAAACGATTTCTTTCTCCCCCTGATAAGATACCTACTTTTTTATTTTGATCAGAACCAGCAAAATTGAATTTAGAAATATACGCTCTAGCATTCACTTTTTGATTTCCAATCTCAATTAATTCCAATCCATTTGAAACTACTTCAAAAATTGTTTTATCAGGATGAATATCTTTGTGCGCTTGATCCACATAACCAACAACCGCAGTTTCACCAACTACAAATTCACCGTGATCAGGCTGCAATTCGTCCATAATCATTTTGAAAATTGTCGTCTTTCCAGCACCATTTGGTCCTACAATTCCAACAATACCCGCTGGAGGAAGTTTAAAGTTCAAATTATCATATAACAACTTGTCTCCAAACGCTTTACCTACGGAAACTGCATCAATTACATTACTTCCTAAACGAGGTCCGTTAGGGATTGGAATCTCTAAAATTTCTTCTTTATCTTTTAAGTCTTCCGACATTAATTTATCATAGTTTGTCAAACGAGCTTTACTTTTCGCTTGACGAGCTTTTGGATTCATTCGAACCCATTCTAACTCACGCGCTAACATTTTCTGACGTTTAGAAGCTGTTTTTTCTTCTGCTTTTAAACGGTTTCCTTTTTGATCCAACCAAGAAGAATAATTTCCTTTCCACGGAATACCTTCTCCTCTATCCAATTCTAAAATCCATCCAGCAACATTATCTAAGAAATATCTATCGTGGGTTACTGCTATTACAGTTCCTTTGTATTGTTGTAAATGTTGCTCCAACCATTCGATTGATTCAGCATCCAAGTGATTGGTAGGCTCATCTAATAATAAAACATCTGGAGATTTCAATAATAAACGACAAAGCGCAACTCTTCTTCTTTCTCCTCCTGACAATGTGCCAACTAATTGATCATCTGGTGGACAACGCAATGCATCCATCGCTCTTTCAAGCTTAGCGTCTAATTCCCAAGCATCTAATGAATCAATAATATCTTGAACTTCACCCTGACGAGCAATCAACTTATCCATTTTATCTGGATTGTTCAAAATTTCTTCGTCCATGAATGAATTGTTAATTTCTTCGAATTCTCTCAACGCATCAACCGTTTCTTGAACACCTTCCATCACAATTTCTCTCACAGTTTTCGTTTCATCTAAAACAGGTTCTTGCTCTAAATAACCTATTGAAAAATCTTTTGAAGAAACTACATCTCCCTGATACGCATTATCTAAACCTGCAATAATCTTCATTACTGTAGATTTACCAGAACCATTTAAACCGATAATACCGATTTTAGCTCCGTAAAAAAAGGACAGGTATATATTTTTAATAATTGGTTTTCCTGCAGGAGTCACTTTTGACACTCCCACCATTGAAAAAATGATTTTATTATCTTCTGACATAACGTATAAAATATGAAAGTCAAAGATACAAAATTAAGGACAAAAGATACAATCTGATTTGATCTAAAATCATTTTGTTGAGTACTGTGTTTTATTCTCTGCTTTAATTCGTATTTTTATCAAAAAAATAGAGCATGAAATTTTACTTTATACTACCATTCCTACTTGTATTTTCTTGTAAAAAAAAGAGTTCAAACTTTATAGTTAGAGGTGTAATCACTGACGCTACTTTAAATAAAGGATTGCCTGGAGCTAAGATGAGTATCTACAAAATAAAATCAGGAAGTTCATACGAAACATTCATAGCTTCTTCTTCTACTGATTCAAACGGATCGTATTCATTTGAATTTGAACGAGATAAAACTGAAAAATACATAATTAAATTCTCGAAAGACTTGTATTATTCAACCGTTGAAACAATTACTGTTGCTTCACTTTCGATCGAAAAAGAGAATGAACGAAATTATGAAACAACCGCAAAATCATGGATCAAATTGCAATTCAAAAATAATGATCCGAACACGAATGATGAATTCAAATTTTTAAAAGGAAAAGAAAAAATTGAAAACAATCAATACTCTACTCCTACCTATCAATACTTATATGGAGCAACAGACACTTCGTTTTATTCTATAATTGAAGCAAACACGGAATATTCCGTTTTATACAGCTTAAAAGGAACTAATTTCCAAGGAGTTAAAACAATTTCGTCAATACCTTTCGATACGACGGAATTGTTCGTAGAATATTAATTTAAACTGACTTTAAGATTCTTATCATTCAACACAACTTACTCATCCTCAAGTATTTCTCTTAGTCGTTGTCTTAACTGACGATTATACGTTTCCATTAAGAACTTGAAATAATTAGGAGTACTTTTCGAAATACATTTTATGTACTGCTTTAAACGATGTTCGATATGTTCTTGTAATGCTTCTTGAAGATCTAACCCATCATAAAAATCAGTAGCCACTTTTTTAATCACATCAAAATGATTATCCAACGAATTATCTACAGCTACTTTCCCTTTAATATTAATGTCCAAACATTCGTAATAATCGTCTTTAATATTAAATTTCTCTAATTCTTTAGTATTTATTCTTTCTTTAATTGCACGAGGAAATTCGAACTCAACTTCAAACTCCATATCTTCCAATTCTGAAAGTCGAGATTCTAAAAATCGATCTGGAAATTTAAAAGCATCTTGCCAATTCAAATAATCTTGCCAGTAACCAAAACGGCGAACATTATTCCCTAAATCGATTAATTTAAAAGTACTTTTATTTGGAAGCTTACGAGATCCACGACCAATCATTTGGTGGTATAACGTCAATGAACGCGTCGCTCTATTTAAGATAATCGTTTGAACCGTCGGCTCATCAAATCCTGTTGTTAAAATTCCTACTGAAGTTAAAATTGCTTCTGGAGTAATCTTGAACCACTCCAATATTTCTTTTCTATCTTTATCACTAAACGTGGAATCTAAATGTCTGATTTTAAACCCTCTTTTCTTAAATGTCTCTTCCACTCGAATTGAAGTTTCAATTCCAGAATTAAAAATCAATGTTTTCGTTCCTACAGCTACTTCTTCATAAGCAAAAAGTAATTTTTCTTGCATAAAGAAATTTCCGTAAACAGAATCTGAACTACTTACTGTAAAATCTCCATTGGATCCAATTTTTAATCCATGAAGATTAACGTCATACGTAAACGATTCAGCTGATGATAGATAACCACCTTCAATCAAAGACATTATACTTTCTCCAACTATTAATTTATTGTAATTATCATTCAAAGGTAGCGCACGATTACTACTCAAAGGTGTAGCGGTTACTCCTAAAATATTTACTTGCTCATAAAATTGAAATATTTTTCTAAAACTGTTGTAATGCGCTTCATCAACAATCACTAAACCAATCCCTTCTAAGAAATTTTCATTTTCTTGAAGTCGGTTATTTAAGGTCTCTACCATTGCGATATAACACTCAAATTCTGATTGATCTTTGATGGTTTTGATCTCACTACTAATAACCATATTCTTCACTCCAATAGCATTTAATTGCTTTGAAGTTTGTACGGACAATTCTATTCTGTGAGTTAAAATAAGAACTTTTTCATTTGTTCTTTTAATGAACTCTCTTGTAATTTCAGAAAAAATAACTGTTTTACCACCACCTGTTGGAAGTTGAAAAAGTAAATTAAAATTCTTTCCATTTTTTTCTAAATCTGAAAGAATAGTATCTACTGTGTTCCTTTGAAAAGGATATAATTTTTTCTCTTCGTAAACTTCGGTTGCAATCATGTTTCTTATTGAAAATTGGGCTTCAAAAGTACGCCCTTTTATTTGATATTCAAAGCTTATTTATGACTTAAAGACAAAAGACGTAAAGATAAAAGACTTATTTCGTTTTGATTATAAAGCAACTATCAAGAAAACAGTCATTTAAATGATATTTTAATTTTCAAAAAAACACATTCTTTATCAACACCATTTTTCAACTCATTTTCTCTTTCTTTTCACTTATTAAAATAGTAATTTTGTTTATCTAAAAATTAAAAAATGAGCGATATAGAAAAAGTAAGTTGTTTAATAATTGGTTCTGGTCCTGCGGGATTCACTGCTGCAATATATGCGGCAAGAGCTGACATGAAACCTATTATGTATCAAGGAATGCAACCAGGTGGACAATTAACAACGACGAATGAAGTTGAGAATTTCCCAGGTTATCCAGATGGAATTACTGGTCCTGCAATGATGTTAGAATTAGAAGCGCAAGCGAAAAGATTTGAAACTGATGTTCGATGGGGATTTATTGATAAAGTTGACTTTTCTGGTCCGATTCACAAATGTTGGACTGAAGAAGGCAAAGAAATCCATGCTGAAACAGTAATCATTTCTACTGGAGCAACTGCCAAATATTTAGGACTTGAAAGTGAGCAGAAATTTTTATTAAGTGGTGGTGGAGTTTCTGCATGCGCTATTTGTGATGGATTCTTCTACAAAGGTCAAGAAGTAGTTATAGTTGGAGCTGGAGATTCCGCATGTGAGGAAGCTCATTACCTTTCTAAACTTTGCACAAAAGTGACAATGTTAGTTAGAAAAGATGAATTCAGATCTTCTAAAATAATGGCTGACAGAGTTAAAGCAACTGCAAATATTGAAATATTATTCAATACAGACACAGTAGAAGTTTTAGGTGACGATGTTGTAGACGGTGTAAAAGTTAAAAACAATGTAACAGGAGTTGAAGCAATTATACCATCAACAGGGTTTTTCGTAGCAATCGGACACACGCCAAATACAGATATTTTTAAAGATTTTATCAATTTAGATGAAACAGGGTACATAAAATATGAGCAACCGGGGACATCTAGAACAAACGTACCAGGTGTGTTTGTAGCTGGAGATGCTGCTGATAAAACATACCGTCAAGCAATTACCGCTGCCGGAACTGGTTGTGTAGCTGCTTTAGATGCTGAAAGATATTTAGCAGCAAAGGGGCATTGATTAGTGATTAGATTATGTGTAGGTTATACTATCCAAATATAACCTACACAGTATCTAAATAAATTACAAAATACACTATCTAACCGTATTGATGAGCATTGGTACAAAACTAAAATCACCAAAATCTTTTACATCTTCAGAGTCTTCAGAAGTTCTTGTTAGAACAACCATTTTTTGTACGTTTCCTTCACCTAGTGGAATTATTAGCTTTCCACCTATTTTTAATTGTTCTACCAAAGCTGGAGGAATAAAAGGAGCGCCACATGTTACTAAGATATAATCAAAAGGAGCAAAAGTTGGCAACCCTTTATAACCGTCGCCAAAAGACAATCTTGGATTATAATTAAAATGGTGGATTAGATTTTTCGCTTTTAAATACAATTCTTTGTGCCGTTCGATGGAAAATACTTTTGCGCCAAGTTCACATAAAATACAGGTTTGATATCCTGAACCTGTACCAATTTCAAGAATTTTATCTCCTTTTTTAACCTCCATTAATTGCGTTTGAAAAGCAACAGTATAAGGGTGAGAAATTGTTTGACCAGAGCCAATTTGAAAAGGCATGTTACTATAAGCTTGTTCAGTAAAAACAAGATCTAAAAAGAAATGACGTGGAACTTTGTTAAATGCTTCTAAAATTCGTTCGTCTTTAATTCCTTTCAAACGCAACTCATCAATCAGTTGCCTTCTCATTCCTTTGTGTTTGTATGTATCTACGAAATTGGTTTGCATCGAACAAAGATACTAGATAGATTCGATAGCCGCAATTCAATTTTCTAACAACTAGTTGTTGAATTTAAAACGTTCCTATTTCCTTTTTAGATTTCCCTTTTTCCAATCATCAATAAATTTGGACCAAGCATAGGGATTTAAGAAGTTATTAGCTGGCATTTGTCCATTCGTGTACAATTTCGTATACTGCTGATTTTGAACAGATCCAAATGAAAGTGAGGCGTCCCCATCTAAACGAGCAGCAGCAAAAGCTAAATTTTCTCCAGAAAGTTGTTGTTGGGCACGTCTAAATTCATCACTATAAGGCTCCATGTTAACAAATGCTTTTGCGAAATTTTCACGAGAGGGCCATGGATAAACTACAACTTCTGGTAAATTTATTGTATCTTCTTGCAACATGTGAATAATAGAATAACGAGTATCTTTCAATGTATCAGGCACAATATAACTAGATGTTTTATAACCATAATAAGAAAAAACAAGTGTATCACCAGGATGAGTTACCAAGGAGAAAAATCCGAAATAATCAGTTATCATTCCGTGTCTAGTTGTAATATCAAAAACGGTTGCGTTTGGCAACTGATCCAACCCGTTTTCAGCGATAACAACACCTGATAATTGAATTACCCCTAAACTATCGCGTTTTGTTTTTTTAGATTCTTGCGCTACAGCCATAGAAGTTAAAAACGAAAAAAACGCAACTACTAAAATCGTCAAATATTTAAAATTCATACTACAATGTTACCTTAATTAAATGACTCAAAAAAAATAATCGAAGAAATTTAACATTTTTTCAGTAAAAAAGAGCTCATTTTCAGTAATATTCTATATTCAAATAAAACGCTAATCCCGAAACAATGTTATCTTTGCACGAATTTAGTAAATAGATTCAACATGTCACTTTCAGATATTAGTCAAATAAGAGAAGGATTAACATACGATGACGTATTATTAGTTCCTGCCTATTCAGAAGTTCTTCCAAGAGAAGTTCAATTAAAAAGTAATTTCACACGAAACATCGTCTTAAATACTCCGATCATTTCGGCTGCTATGGATACTGTTACAGAATCTAAATTAGCTATCGCAATTGCTCAACAAGGAGGGATTGGAGTGATTCACAAGAACATGACAATTTCTGAACAAGCATTGGAAGTTCGCAAAGTAAAACGTTCTGAAAGCGGGATGATTCTTGATCCTGTAACTCTTAACGAAGACGCATTAGTGAAAGATGCTCGTCAATCAATGAAAGAAAATAATATTGGAGGTATTCCAATCATTGATAAAGAAAGAAAATTGGTTGGTATCGTTACGAATAGAGATTTACGTTTTGAAAAAAATATGAATCGACCTATTCGTGAAGTAATGACTTCTAAAGATATCGTGACAGCAATCGATGGAACTAATTTAGCTGGAGCTGAAGATATTCTTCAAGAAAAGAAAATTGAAAAATTACCTGTTGTTGATGCGAACAATCGATTGATTGGCTTAATTACTTACAGAGATATAATTAAAGTTAAAGAACATCCAAATTCTTGTAAAGATGCATTCGGACGTTTAAGAGTTGCTGCCGCAGTTGGTGTAACAAACGATACAATTCAAAGAGTTGATGCATTGGTTGAAGCTGGTGTTGATGCAATTATTATTGACACTGCTCATGGACATACTCAAGGTGTTGTAGAGAAATTGAAAGAAGTAAAAGCTAAATATCCAAAATTAGATGTAGTTGTTGGAAATATTGCAACTGCTGCTGCTGCAAAATACTTAGTTGAAGCAGGAGCTGATGCTGTGAAAGTTGGTATAGGCCCAGGTTCTATTTGCACAACGAGAATCATAGCTGGAGTTGGTGTACCTCAATTAACTGCAATAAACGATATCGCTATAGCTCTAGAAGGAACAGGTGTTCCAGTAATTGCAGATGGTGGAATTCGTTACACGGGTGACATTGTAAAAGCTATTGCGGCTGGTGCTGACACAATTATGGTTGGTTCTATGTTTGCAGGAGTTGAAGAATCGCCTGGTGATACAATCATTTTCGAAGGAAGAAAATTCAAGTCTTACAGGGGAATGGGATCGTTAGAAGCAATGCAGAAAGGTTCAAAAGATCGTTATTTCCAAGATGCTGAAGACGATGTTAAAAAATTAGTACCCGAAGGTATATCTGGCCGCGTTGCTTACAAAGGAAATTTAATTGAAGTAATCTATCAAATCATTGGTGGTTTAAGAGCAGGGATGGGATATTGTGGAGCTGCAACAATTGAAAAACTGAAACAAGCTGAATTCATTAGAATTACTGGTGCCGGAATGAAAGAGTCTCATCCTCATGATGTTACAATAACTAGAGAAGCTCCTAATTACAGTATAAAATAATTTTTAAATTTTTACGTTTAGTACACAGTTGAGTTAATTTTTTAAAAACACAGAACAAATTAAAGTCGTATGAAAAAACATTTTTTACTTTTAGTTTCATCAGTTTTCTCGGTCATCTCTTTTAGTCAAACAGATCCGATAATTATGGAAATCGGTCAAAAAAAAATTACTAAATCAGAATTTCAACAGATTTATTTAAAAAATAATACAAATCCAGTATACGACTCCAAATCTTTGGATGAATACATGGAAATGTTTACAAAATTCAAACTAAAAGTTACTGAAGCAGAAACTTTAGGATACGATACTATACCGAAATTAACCAAAGAGTTAGCTGGTTACAGAAAACAACTTGCCTCTCCTTATTTAGTGGATTCTGCTAAAAATGATGCTATGGTTAAAGAAGCATACGACAGAATTAAAACTGAAATTAGAGCATCTCATATTTTAGTTAGATGTGAACAATACGCCTTACCATCTGATACTTTAGTAGCCTACAACAAGATTTTAACTATCAAAAATAGAATATTAAAAGGAGAGAAATTTGCTGATGCTGCAAGAAGCTCAAATGGTTCTGAAGATCCTTCCGCTCAATCAAACGGTGGAGATTTAGGATTTTTCACAGCATTTCAAATGGTTTACCCTTTCGAAGAAGCAGCTTTCAATACTAAAGTTGGTGAAATTTCAAACCCTGTTAGAACTAGATTTGGTTACCATTTAATTTATGTTACCGACTCTCGACCAGCAAGAGGAACATTAAAAGTTGCACACATTATGATTGCAGCTGCTAAAAACTCTTCTGAAACTGATATGGAATCTGCTCAAAAGAAAAGTGAAGAAATTTACGATAAATTACAAAAAGGTGAAACATTTGAAGAATTAGTAAAAAACTATTCTGACGATCCAAGCTCTAATAACAAAGAAGGGATTTTACCTCCATTTGGTTCAGGTACAACAACAAGAATGGTAACTGAATTTGAAGATGCTGCTTTTCAATTAAAAAATAGTGGTGATTACAGTAAACCCGTAAAAACTGACTACGGTTTTCACATCATTAAAAAAGTTGAATGGAACGATGTTCAACCATTTGATAAAATGAAAAAAGAATTACAAAACAAAGTTAACAAAGACGAAAGAGGTTTAAAAACACAAGATTCGTATGTTGCAAAACTTAAAACAGCATATAATTTCCAAGATAAATCTAAAAAATCATTGAAATGGTTTGAGAAAAACTTAGATTCTACTTGTTATCAAGGAAAATGGACAGCTTCAAAATTAAAATCTGATAAACCAATGTTTAAATTGGATGGTCAAAAATTCTCTCAAAAATCTTTTGCTTCTTACTTAGAAAAAAACCAAAGAGGGTTTACAAAAGAAAATGTTCCTGTTATTTTAAAACAACAATTTAACAAATGGGAAAA
>Ga0105053_10003464_pt1 | contig 23972 bp, 13 predicted proteins | sample BON01_FD_78093 | JGI IMG/M metagenome (GOLD analysis project Ga0105053, IMG submission 78093) | Freshwater microbial communities from Lake Bonney liftoff mats and glacier meltwater in Antarctica - BON-01 | ecosystem: Environmental > Aquatic > Freshwater > Ice > Glacier meltwater | place: Lake...
GTGCATTCAATCTACTAAGATGCCTGCAGTCCTGACAAAACCCTACTTCTTAATTCAATTATAGTACTTAGTAGCCGTATGTGGTGTTTTCTCTCGTTCATCGATATTATTGAATTTCTGATGTTCAAATGCAACCTCTAATTAAATTTTTAAATTTAAAAATATGGTGTTACAAAGAAACAAACTACAAAGAAGGGATGATGAACTAACAGGTAGAAAAAAAGCTCATTTCTTTAAAATAACAAGGAGTTGATGAGAAATCGATTTCGGATTTCACATTGAATCGTCCGGCGATAAATTAAAAAATATATTATAACTTAAAGTACCATGGTAGAAACAAATTAGTTGAATTTTGAACTCCTAGGATATTAGGAAGAAGGCTGCGTGCGAGCGAGCATTTAGCCGTTTACGAGAATAATGTTCTAGAACACTTCTAGTAATCTAAGTGAACGAAGCGAAATTTTTTGTATCTACTCACTTGCTAGCAGGTACCTCACAACATGTATTAATATTAATGTTTGAATAAATAAACGTATATCTTGGCTGCTTAATTAATATGGACACATTTTACAGAGAGTCTTCGAGAGGTGGCTTAATGGAAACCTAATTTTTACATAGAAGATCTTCATTTTCTCGAAGCCGATTGTTCTAAACTTTCATATTCCATATAGGTGCCTCATTCAAATTGATACTACGAGCTGGTTCTCGTCTCTTCTTCTTGTCAAATTTCAGGCCAAATTACGCGTATTCATCCGCTTTACGCAGTAGCACCCATGCTTCCTCCAAAGAAGATCCCTTGTTTCCAATTCCATAAAAAATCTACGGTTAGAAACTCGGAGAGTGGGAGATAAAAATAAGTTTATTTTTCAACCAGAAATGGATACAATGCTTGGGGTTCAACTGGTCCATGAATGTCGTTAAATTGAGATAATACCATAAAAAGAGCACGAATTCATATTTAGAGTTCTTAATTAGCGAATATGAATATCCTATGCTATCGTATAGATCAGTGCATTCCACATCAGAGAGAAACATGAAAAAATTAAAAGAACTCTGGAATTTCATGAAAACAAATCTGGAAATTTTCTATTATTCAAAATATAGGTGGAGGCGATATTCGTTTGGTAGTTGGATTATATCGGTTTTACTGATGCCTCTGTGTTCAATTAGCTGGTTGTCAATCATGGTCCCCGCTGATGACCCGAGGTCTGTCACTAGGATTCGATCATTACAGTCTATTTGAATTTGACAGTGCTGCCGACTGATTTTTGCATTCGGAATGACAATATCATTGAGCCTATCACGTCCTACCATTATCTTGTCAACCAATGGGACCCTCGCGACCTCTTTGTCTTTATGGATGAGGATTACGGTAACGTCCCCGAAAATTGATTTCGTCGTCTTTTTTGTATCAAATAGAACCTTCGAAAGCTTGCCTACCCAAATCTGAAAATCTGCTTCATGTCTGGTTTTGAAGTGAAATTTTCGAAATGGGGTTTTCATTTGAAAGGAACAATCCAAAGGATCTATCTCGGAAAGAGATATCGGTATTGAAAGCTCTGGAGTGTGTTGGCCTTTATTGTATATGTAAACATGGTTGTCGAGTATGACTGCATACTTTTTGGTTCCTGAAAGGTCCAAATATCCTTGATGTAGTTTGTGGTCATTGTTCAGCGGCGAAACATCGGAGAGGTTATTGACGATTCGTCTTGCTGCTCGAAATTTCTCCAGTTGGCGTAATATGTCAATGCCACATACTCTTAAATGATGTGAACTTTGGAGAACACAATCATCAAACACTTCATGTGGCACTCTTGCCAGGACATATTCATGATCTTTCGTTGTGACAACTACATACACCATATTGTCCTTCTCTTCTAAAAAGCAGACAGACTCGATAAGAAGCTGAGCGGGTACCCACGAAGGATGAAGTTGGTGTGGTCTTATGTTGATCTCCATTGTGAACAAACAACTAAATGGATTATGTCCCGATTATTGCCGCGCCTTCGGTAGACCCTTTTTTCCACAATTCAAAAAATAGGCGACTCAAGTCGAGGGATGCAATTAAATTACATCAGGAGAAATATAATGCGAATTCAGTGATTCCACATAATGTTCTTGCTTCTGATCACCTCACGGATTGCCATCAGGCTCTTTTCTTTCAACAAGATATTAAGAAATTAACATTTGATGGCTTTTATCCACTACTAGTGGTGCTTTAAAAAAATCGATTTTTGTTGTGTTAAAAAAAATCTTTTTGTCAATTTTTCAGTTTTTGTGGAAAAAAATGATTTTCTCCTCGTCGTCCTCGGTAGTAGATGATGCAATGAAGGTTTTGAACGAGGCTGATTGTATGGGTGCGGAACAACGGGACGCAGTGGAAGTGGTTCGTCAATATGCAAATAAAAATAAGTCGGGCATCAAAATTTATATACCTAGCATGTTTGACATGCTTGCCAAAGATACTTTGGACGAAGAGGACAATCAAGGTCTTCTTGACATCCTGAACGATGCGTGCACTGAAATTGAGTCTCATGATCTGAAAAGAGATTTCAGTGGTACGGGAGCAGTGAGTTTTGAATGGATCGAAGCTCCCTTGTTGAATTGCGATGCTGTACTTGTCCATATGGAGATATTGCTGGATTTATTAATCCCGCCAAAAAGATGGATCCGAATGTCCGCAACGCAGTTATTATGTACGTTGGTTCATAATAGGAGATCTGAGACGGAGACCGCAATTGAACGATCAGCAGCTGGTATGGAGAAACTAGTGGATGTGTTGGATGATGTTCATGAGGAAGTTCGTAATGATATGCTTTTATTGCTACTCCAATTGACTGAAAACAATGAGCAATTGCAAACCTTTGTGGCTTTTCGAGATGTCTTCAGCAAGCTCTTCCAGATTATTGAAACTGAAAAGGAGTTTGAAAATGATATTATCGTACAGGATTGTTTGACGATTGTATATAATGTTGTCAAGGGTAGTATGGTCGCTCAGAAATTGTTTATATTGTTTATTCAAGATTATAAAAAACATATCCCGAAATTGTTGCAATTCAAAGTGGAAGATGGACCTGCCAAGATGCATACATTGGGTCAAGCCCTTGAGCTTTTCACGTTGACTCAAGAAAGCGATCCTTTTCTTAGTAAGGAAGTGGATGTTTTGAGAGCTGTTGCACCTCTAGCCTTTTGCAAAAGCGAATTTGATGTGTCCAACAAAGCGCTTTCACTTCTAGGTGTTCTGTGTTTACCAGGATCCAAAGCCTTGGAGGAATGTATGTATTTACAAGTTCCCTATTTATCATATGATATGTTTAACTTCACAAGTGCATTAGTGATATTGCTATTGGATAATGATAGTAGTCCCGGAGAGCATTTATGGGATTGTTTGATGAAATCTCCTGGATCACAAATAAGCATTGTAGGACGTACTCTAACTCCTTCTCCCAATGATGTTTCACCTCCAGCGGGTCAATTGATTGTAGATTCTCTTTTGACAACTCGAAATTCCAAAGCAGCAAGACTTTTTGAATCAATGATTCGTGGAAACCCTACATGTAAAGAACTTGCACTGAAAATCAACAATGATTCCCTACTCTCCAGCTTGATGTGCATGATTCACGATGAATCATTTTATAGAGTGTTGATTGAATGGTTGAGGGATTCAAAAACTGTATCGGAGCAGTTACTCAGTTCTGTTAGTAGTTTACTTTTATTCGAGGAGAAATCCCCATTGGCTTGTTTGTGTCTTGGTATTTGCTTGTTGAACAATCATAGCATGGATTTATTGGAGTTGATTTCAAATAAGATTGGGTTTGATGTCTTTGCGAACCAATTGACCAAGGTCCCAAAAGATTATATTGATACAGCGACCGTTATACAAGAAACTATCATTTCATTGTATGGGCAAGACAATTCTATCTTGAGTTCTTTATATGATACACCCGATTTGCAAGTCATTGAATGTCTTCCGTTTTTTGCCCGTCACTTAAAGTGGTCTTTAAACGATATAAAAAAAGCATCGCAGTTGGCGCGAAACGTTGGAAAGTATTCGGTGGCAGAAACATTGCTTGAAATGGCCGGAAATACTTTGGAGTATCCGTTTCCAGACGACGATAACGGCGATAACGAAAATAGCGATGAACATTATCAACAATTGTTATTCTTGTTGGTCAATCAGGAGATAACGAAGGGCCTTTTATGCGACAAGATCAAACAGATGGGAGGACAAAGTGAACTAGATGAAGTATTGTTAGATTGCGCCAAAATTTTAAATTTAAGTTTTTAATCTAATGAACCAAAATCAAATTTTGAAAACCGTTTTAAGATGTTTGTTTTATACCTGGTGTAGGCGCCTCCCTCGTACGCAGGAGCGAAATTAACTAGTTAAATTTCAAATCTCCTCGTGGATGATTTATTAAAGGTGCAAAGAAACTGTCAACCAATTCATCGGATACATCATTTAAACCAGCGTAATTCCATTTACAATTTCTATCTTTATCAACCAAAACTGCTCTAATACCTTCAAAAAACTCCCCATCGACGGCACATAGTCGCTGAACAATGCGATACTCATTAATCAATGCCTCTCCAATTGTTAAATTCTTATGAAGATTGATGGCTTTGAAAGTGAGCTTCAACGACAAGGGAGATGCATTTTTAAGAGCTCTCAAGGCCTCGATTTTCCAATCCTCGTACTCAGATCGTTCAACTCTCTCAAGAATTTCCTCCACGCTATTCACATCCGAGAAGCATCGAATAATTTCTGCCTCATTCAAAACACTCGATCCAGAAACTTCTTCGTGGCAGTAAGAATCCAACACATCACCGACCTCCCGGATAGAACTTGTCTTGAGCTTTTCAACCAAACCATCTAGACGTTTCTCGGATACAAAATGAGTACCCAATCCAAGCCTCATACAATCACTTGCTTTTAATCTATGCCCTGTGAGACCAGCATACATTCCTGATGCGGTGCATGACAACCTACCAAGAGCATACGTACCACCAACATCAGGGATAAGTCCAATACTAGTTTCAGGCATTGCAAACATAGTTTTCTCAGTACATACCCGATATGGTCCATGCAATGAAAGACCCACTCCTCCTCCCATAGTCACGCCATTCCATAGCGACACCTGAGCAACATTCCGAACTTCAAGCATGGTGGCAATAAAGTGGTTCAACTCATACTCCTCGTAAAAGAAGTCATTTGCAAGTCGCCTCCTTGATCCACTCAAAACATCCTCGCGAATGGCCACGATGTCACCACCAGCACAAAAAGCCTTGCCTTCACCTCTCAGCATCACCACAGAATCCCGAAACTTCAAATACCCAAGTTGCAACATACGAACCATCTCCAAATTCAAACTGTTTAGCTTCCCAGGCCGATTCAAAATAATCTCATTACCATCGATCAACACAACATCACTACTTCCAACAACTTGACGAGAAACATGACACAAACGACGCATCTTTTTTCCTTTTTGGCCGACGCAGTTCCGATTCGATATTTCAACTTTTTCCGAGTTATTTGCCTTCCTTTGTTTTTCAAGCTTAGTTTTAACTAAATAATTAAAGTGAATACCAGAGTTTGAAGCAGACAAACTTAACCGGCAGGAAAAAGGGATTTCAATCAAATAGAATCAGTAAGTGAACTGATATATGGCGAATTTTTAAAATTAATAAGGTAGGAGGGTGCCAGACTAAAATTTCAATATTCCCAGTTTCCAGCTATAGATAAAGATACTCAGAAATAATTGCTAATTCGACTAGCTGAATGCTAGGGTCAGAAAAGAATTTCCATGCTCAAACCATACCTTAACTGCGGTTCCTTCAAATCATTCTCAGGGATACCCCTACGAATTGTCTGACAATGATTTAGTTCCGTTATTGAACATTCAAGGTGATGAATGATTGACAAGTAGTTTTCTATTTTTGTTTCCGGTAGGTTGATCTAGGCATGGTTGTTCTATTGTGTATGAGTAAATAAATACATTCCAATTACGATTCTACATCTCGAGTGGAACAACGAGATGGGCGTGTGATGGAGTGGTACCATGCCTGATTTGCATTCAGGCTGTCTGGGTTTCGATTACCCACATGTCCAATTATTTTTTTTTATTGATCTACAACGAAGTACGGGAGAATGGCCAAACAGGGTAACAATGGATTGTATTTAATAATACTTTTCGTTTTGACTGTTTTGGCAAGCTTCTACTTTGGTAAGGAGGAGAGAATCCAAGTTCTCCCTCATGACTCCAGTTGCTACACGTACGTTTCTTTGTTTGAATCAAGTTGAATATTAAAATTGTAGACAAGGTCTTTTTATCAAGAACGGTTTTCTTTATGAGAGTTGTGGGATGTACGGCGATTCGCGTATTCAAAAGATTGACCTTGAAACAGGAGCTATTATTGATCGGGTATTCATCGATAAGAGTCTTTTTGCTGAGGGTATTGATTGGGTATCCCCTAACTCGATATACATGCTGACGTACCGTAAACGGCAATTGTTGATGTTTGATTTGGACACGTTGAAGTTGAGAGAGACGTATTCTTTCCGAACTGGTACTGGCGAAGGTTGGGGTATTTCAAACAATGGAACCGTTATGGCCATAACAGACGGTTCGGATGTTGTAGAGTTTTGGGATCCCGTGAGTCTAAAAAGCGTCGGTAAAGTAAAAGTCAAGGATCATAATCGTAAAATTTGGGGTTTAAATGAACTGGAGTTTGTAGGCAAGTACGAACTGCTGGCTAATGTTTATGGAAGCCATAAAATAGCAAGGATAGATAGCAGAACTGGAATGGTTATTGGTTGGTATGATTTTACTGGTATTTTGCAAAGCCACGGAGATCCTTCAGGGAACCCTGAGGTGTTTAATGGGATAGCCGTGGATTTCCCATATATGTATGTGACAGGGAAACGGTGGAAATCCATGTTTAAAATATCTTTAGTAGCTTAATAATTGTTAAAAACATTTTGGAAATGTTGCTCCGCCGCATGCAGTGGCGACCAGGATGAGTATGAGAAGGGTCCCTCCGGCCAGAATCATCATCCGGATTTGTTGGTTGTTCCACCACATTTGATCTTTTAAGCGAGAGGCTCCACTCCTAAAATTTTGCGAGGAATCCATAAGTGATTCACTTTGAACGACAAGGTGCTCCAGCTTCTCTCCTCGTTCAAGAACCATATTAATGTTTTCTTGCATCACCCCTTTGACCTGGTCAAGCTCATGCTTTACTGCATGCAATTTTTTGTTTTCATTTCCACTGGTAAATGAATTCATCTGTGTTACAAGTACCGGAGCGAAATCAGCATTAAGCGAGTATGGTACGACACTATCTCTTGCACGTTTCCCAAATCGCCCTTCAAACAGTTTGGCTATCTTCTCCAAAAACGCAAAAGGTATTGTAGTTCCAAATGATTCATGGGCAAGACACATATAGATGATTTTATTCTTCACGATGTAGTTGAAAGTGTGTCGATCTGCTGTGTAGGTCATTCGAGAGTCTTTTTCGAGCCCAATCTTTTCGAGTAACTCGTGAGCAACCTACTTTGTATTATTATTATATTGTATTATAGCGATTATAAAACCTACTTGAGTGAAGTTACCTGAAGAGTTGCTATACTCTGCAAGCAATATCGTGCCATGTGCTACTAAAGCATACACAATACCTTCAACCATCTTGGTTTTTTAAAAACCATAACAAAATTAAGCTTAAGCTATTCGTGAGTAAATCAGAAGCAGAAAAAATATGGAAAATCAGTTAATTCACATTGCATACCGTGCATCTGATACCAGTTTTAATCGCATCCCTCGACTTGACCTGACCGTCCATGATGTAGCTACAAGAGAATTCAAAACATTGATTTTTAATTAAATCGGTAAGCCGTTTCTAGAATTCCGAGCAACAATTCCGGTATCATTAGATTGACACGAAGCGCATCCACCCAAAGACGTTCTTCATCTTGGTTTGAAAAACGGAGTTTCATAATCCGTGTCTTATTTTTGAGCTGCGATACTAGATATACCCAATGTAAGTCATCTATTACAGTAGTCTGGTCATATTCAATCGAATTCAAAATGACTGGCGACTTGAGCAATTGCTGCACCCGGTTTATTTCTTTCGCGTCATCATCAGTAGAGAAATACCTTGGCGGAATCACCAATCGTGTATTTTCAGGGTCTAGAAACACTGACCCTTTCAAGCGCGACTTGCTTTTACCGCGATAGTATTTCAAAAATTTCTTGTCATCAAGAAAGATATGCTTCTTCTTGGGCTTTAGGAGAATAATAGGATGATGCACTTTGTTGTCATTCAACAAATACGATAGCTGACATCGTTGTATATCTTCTGCTATTTCTGAAATTTGCCTGTCGACCACATAGTCACAAACAGAAACCCATGCCACACTCCCACGACAAAAGCCCACGAGAGATCGATACAACTTGGCCTTGCGAGATAAATCCTCTGTGATATGATCATCCAGTATCTGCCGCGATTTGGTTGTTTTCCCACTACAATAATCTTTAAACATGTTGGTTTTGGTGAACGTTCTTATAAAGGTACCACATGGGTCCTCGATTAAAAGACTGTCGTAAAACTGCAAAAGTTTGCCCTTGAAGTAGGAATAAAACTTCATCAGTAAAACCATGCAGGAATGAAAGATTTCATAAAGGGATTGACACTGCCTTTTAGCCAAAGGACCCCAACTTTTAGGTTCCTTTTTCATCGAATGACTCAAAATGTGACATTGCATGGAGACTGGTAAAAACGATAAACTATTCTTGGGGAATTGGACCCAACCACCATCAAGATTCACAATGACAGGTTGCTGATCCCCTTTTAAGAAACTAGCCACACTTGTTGGATGCAACCCAACAATGTATGGCTGTCCTTTCAGCATGTCTCCAAACGAACAAGCGCACAAACCAGGAATATTAGGTATCACAGGAAATGTCCAATGAAATGGACTAATCAAAGCTAATAACGCTTCAATCGACCTCGCTCTTACGTGGGGAAGGGACGATATCACAATAATAGGGCTTTCAGAAAGAACAGTAGCCGCAACACGAAGCAGATTTCCAACACCGAGTGGTTTCAAAAGATCCCATAATCCAAAAATAGTTGGCTTGCGATCTTCTCGAGTCAATGATAGATGGATATCAGGATTCAACTGTAATTGCTTATCGGACAAAGCGAGTAAACTCTGTCCCCATCCGATAAACAACAGCGATGAATCATTAGTAGTAGCAGCTTTTGACACTACCTGAGTGTTTTTACCAAACTCCATAATCTTACGCAACAATTCCATGTTTTGCGAATGAACCTCTTGCATGTGCAATGTATGTCCGATCTCACCACGTGATAATAGCTTCAGTTTATGGAAGCAACTCCAAAGTGAGATATAGGTTTTTCGTTTTGGAGGCATTTGAGGACAGGTCACGCATCCTTGGTCCTCCGATGATGAATACTTCGAATACTCTAAATAGTCATTATACAAGGTACTTTCTTGGTGCTCTTTCAACATCACTCGAGTACAGCATCGATATTGAGAATAACATTCATCAGCTAAAAAGTTCCAACTTGCGAACAATCCTGGTGCGTATTGAAAGTTATCATCAGGCATAAGTCGTACAAGCCGTGTCAAATGTTGCAATATCTTGGTGGTTAAACCAGGACCGGTATACATGGCAGCCACTCTTGTAGGAGGAAAGTATACTGCATGTTCGTCGACGGATGCATCAACATCGTCTGCCTGTTTGTTGGAACTCGATAAAAACATGAAGGTGGATAAAGCTTGCTCCATCTTAATATCATCATTCTCTACAAAGCTCGTTAAGTACAACGTATTCAGCAAACTAAGAGCTTCATGCCAAAGTGCTTGCACTTCTTTCTGCTGCAAGTGTCGAACTTCAGCCATATTCAATATACAGCGCAGCATGAGTGGGGCGTATCCAATATCAGCACATAAATCAAGAGCCATAACAGCGGTTTTTTCAACCCGTTCAAGAGATTGATTTTCAAAGTCTGCCAACTGAATTTCCGCGATATGGCTCAATGTTTTTGCTTGCCACAGTGTGTCTTCAACGAGGACAAAATATTCATAGGCAGACCAAAGCGAAGTGACAGCTTTTTCACTATAATTACAATCCAAGTTTAAATGGAGGTATCCATGGCGAGGGTCACTACGAAAAGCGCCTCTATTCAACGATTTTCGCCGCCCCCCACAATCACTGCAAATATCAATAGTTTCATCGATATTCTTATATGAAAACGGAATATACATAAGCAAGAAGCGACCCCGATAGTAATATAATCTACCCTTCAAAGTAAGACGTAAGTTCAATTCTAAACGAAGGGCCTGATCAATCCATTCCACTGCATCTGATGGATATCCTTGATACATGACACATCTTGCTCGCAAAGTCACGTAGTTGAAAGCAACTTCCAAACTAATTTTGCTCAGCAATGATAAGAGTTCAAATATTTGGACGGTGTTTGGTCGAGGCCGACTATGTACTCCTTTCCCTCCACTTTGCAAGTAATGAAATGGATCACACCATTTCCCTCCAGAAACATCCTGAGCAATTTGATCCAAAGCATATGTGCAATCCGCCAACCACCGAAGTTTTAGACAGCATCTTGCAAGACTCAACAGAATATGGATATGTCTAGATTTCATTTTGGATAAAAGAATTGCAGCATCTTCAGCCCGATTGGCCACCAAGTATACGTGAGCCAATCGTTGCTCTAATTTAACTCGCAACGACGTTTGATGGGCATTCGCGCAAACTCCAGATGGATCTTGTTCTAAATAAGACAATGCTGTTTTCAAATAGGATTCCGCTTGAGCAAAATCAGCATATTGGTCCAAAAGCATCATCGCCACACGTTCGGATATATATACAAATTCGTTCATATTTGTTTCAAGTTTCGTGGAATGAAGAATTTTTAAATGATACACGAGAGCACGATCCCAATCCATATTCTCCACACAAATCGTGCACAGCTTTCTGGAAAGGATTTTATAATCAGAATGCTCTCTAATTTCATAACTTTTGACAGCAGATTCATAAGCACCGATAGCAAATTTGTATTTGTTGTTGATTTCCAAAATGTCACCATAAAACACCATAATATTGGTGGCTAGTTCATCATTCAAAGACTTGATGGATTTCAAAATAAACAACGCCTCAAATAGTAATTCTTCAGCAGTTTCAGAATCCTGCTTCTCATCCCACAGATAACGGGCTAAAACAAATCCCGCTTTCGCCTTTACTTTTACTGTAGGTATTCTAGTATACAAGTTCATCAATAATTCCATTCGATAGGTTGGGTTTACTTTGCACAGTTTTTCTATATAATGCTCCTTGCCACTCCCCCGTGCCTTGTGAGCTATTCCTATACACATGCCGACTCCTTCACTATCGCTCAATAACTCCAAGATCTCATACTCTACAACCTGACTGCTAACCATCCAGTTTTCAAGTTCTAGCTGAAGTTGGTCCAGGGCATCTTGTAGTTTATTTGTTTCTGTACCTGTCAAAGGCGACATTCCTTGGAGAAACAATTGAATACCACAGAGACAATCAACCTGAATGGTCACAGGATTCAACAACGCGGTTGTATCTTTGATACTAGTAGAATCTACATATGCAACGCACAACTGCCCAAGAACTGCTTCTGCTAATCTAGCCTCATGCGACAAATAGTTCCATGCACTAGACTCTGGAGGCGGAGATGCAAATGTCCACATATCGATACTCGTTTTTGACATATCAGAGGAAGCCCGTCGATCTAAACTTTCAGAATAGGTGGAATAATCCAACACACAAGTAGCCAATTGATGGGCAACAGCGTGAGCTTCCAAGCACCTCATATAATGACCAAGACCTTTTATAACGTCCACACTCTCTGTCCACAAGGTAATATCCTGTATCATCGTCAAAATGCAGCCAGGTATATTAAGTTTACTTGTACCACGAGATATGTCGTGTTCCCCATTTGCAAATGCCTCTCCTGTACGAGCTAATGCGTCACTTCCTAATTCAAACATTTCGATTAGAGAAGCAAAAGCACTGGAGGTATTCAACTCTTCATCCGGGGACCCCCTAACAACAACTGATGGAAATTTCTTCTTATCTAACAAGGCCACCTTTTTTATCTTAATACTGTAAGCCACTGATCCCAGCATACGGAAACTTCTCATTATAGAATCCACGCATTCACCATACTTTCGCGAGCAATATAAATTGTTCGCGAATATAGTATTTTCATTGAGCCAGTCATTTGAACCAGGTTTTGATAAATGTTTACGTTTTGATTCCGAGGTGTTGTTAGAAGACGAAGAGCACAATTTATGCAGCCATTTCTCCAAGGCGATTTCTTGCATAAAACGCTGGTTGTCTTCTGTAACCAGCGAGAAAAGTTTACTAGGTTTCGGATACCGTACTACCTGTGGTGATGGCTTTGTCTCAACCAGCTCATCAGTTAGTCTCCATCGTAACGGAACAGCATCTTTAGAAGGATCTTCCACAACCAGAAAATTACGAAGTCCTTCCAAGTGCTGCTGGAATGAAGAGTCTTCATTGTCTTCCTCCGCGTCCCAATCACTGCTTTCCGAGTCTGTCTCCTCGTCTTTGGTGTTGGTGTTAGGGGTGAATCGGGTCAAGTGGGTTCGTATAGGGCACGATGGTGGTAATTCCAATTCTGTCCAGTCTTCCTTCGTTGGCGCTGTAATCCCAACCAACATGATGTCTTTGTCGTAAGAGTCTTCCATGAATAAAAAACGTTATTATTCATATTTTTATCAAAATTTTCCCAATGCTTTTATTTTGCCCCATATAGTCTTGTGCATCATTGGCAGATGACAATCCCTCAAAAGTCCTATCCACAATAACTTTTAAAGTTTGATCTTCAAATTTTGAAAAGAGACTAGATAACCTTGCAACTAAATGCTCTTTATATTGAGAATCTCTTGACCGGAGTGTTGTCCCAATAAGGTGAACACGCTTCATCAAAATATCTCGAAATATGGGAAACATAGATTCAGATGCACCACCCATTAAACCATAAAGAATCCACCGACCATCGAGTGAAATAGCTCGGCAATTATCTTGAGCATACGGCATACCAATGGGGTCTAAGATAACGTTACATCCCACACCACCAGTGACTTGTAGAACACCACTAGCCCAATCTTCAGTTTTATAATTAAATCCGTGAGTAGCTCCCAGTTCTTTGCAAAATTCCAACTTTTTGTCACAACTTGCAGTCACAATAATGTTTCGAACGTTACTCAATTTTGCCAATTGAATAACGGCACAACCAATACCAGAGGCACCAGCATGCACCAAGATGCTATCATCTTCAGAAACCTTGGCGATAAGATGAATAAGCTGATAACTCGTAAGCCATGTCTCAGGGATACCAGCAGCCGGTTCCAACGATACCGGAATTCTCATCACCTGCGTGTCTCGCACTAAACAATATTCGGCATAAGACCCTCCTTCACATAATGCCATCACTTTGTCTCCAATTTGAAATTTGCAATTAGAACCTGTTGATACAATCTCCCCCGAACATTCCAAGCCAAGAATGTCCGTAGCTCCAGGGGGTGGAGGATACTTTCCTGCTCTTTGCATCAAATCCGCCCTATTAAGAGCCGTTGAGTACACTTTGATAACGACATCTCCATCTCCTGCAACTGGAATATCTCTCCTCACGATTCTCACGCGACCGTCATCAGCAATGCAACAATTCATCCTATGGTAGGACTGTAGTAGACCATGGGAAAATGCTATAAAAAAAGTAGTGTGATGGAGAAGGGTGCGCCTTCGTTGCTGAATCTACCTAGTATTCCAGCTAGTCCAAATAAAGTAGATATCAACAATATGCTTATGCCACAAGCCAAAACAGATGCGACCATCAGCTTCTTTGATAGAGTTACATATTTGTCTTCTTCTCCTACGAAGCCATCAGGTGACACCCTTCAGTTATTGCGACAGATGTCTGCAGAATCAATCCCGGAAGAGAAATTAAACCCATCAGAAATTCTATTTCAAAACATCGCTTCTTCACCGAAATCATCCTCTACAGATGAAGGGCTTTTCAAGTCCCCAACTACAGCAGTGGACAAGCTCTTAGATGCTACCTTCTCATTACAACCCGATGTGAATCGTATCCTAGGTATGTCAATAAAAGAAGAGGAGAAAGAAATAGTTCAAGAGAAACAAGAGAAAGAAATCGTGGATTCCCCTATTGATCAAAAACTATACGAGAGTACGTGGACGATAGATGCTCTTTCAAAATCGATTGCAAACTCTGAATGGGTCGATCCCAGCACCCGAGCATGGATGAACCCAAAGAGAAAGTGGCGACTTATGTTTGTGGAACAACTGAAGAAAGATCCTTCGATGCAACATCTTTTGTCTGAACATGACAAGGACCTCTATCTATCGTTAACCGGAAACTTTTTCAAGAAACACAGGAAATCAATCCATTCTCTCAGGGACTTTACCACCGACGCCGTTTCAATGCGAAAAATGCAATTTTAAATAGTATATATATTTTCAAATTTAAAAAAGTCAATGTATATAGTTCTCAGCCTGTTTGGCCACCAAAACGAGATTGCCTACATAACTCGCATGGAACTCGGTCAATTTTAAGGCTTTTTTACCACCTTGAGGTAAAACCGGTACTTCAACACCTGGTTCCTTTACTAGGGTCAGTCTATTGTACAAGTCTTCTAGTAAAACTCGCACCTTGGGCACCACAATAACCACCTGTTCGCTTGCAGGGACTAATGCAATCATATCAGTCAAACAAAATGACTTTTGGAGGATAAAAAACTGATATACAATCTCCTCAAAAACTGTTTTATCCATGCGTAAACCATCGTATCCTTTGGCCTCCGACGAAAATGAAATACGACGTCCAGTAGATCGAGACTCAAGCGAAGATTTTGATTTGTAAACAGAAATAGGTGATTGGATAATAGGAAAGCTCAAGTTTTGTTTCTTGCTTTGTCGGTCGATGACGTTAAAGCAAGGTCGAGTTAGTGGACGTTTATGACTAGGGCATCGAGGAGACACCAGAGTTTTATATTCAATTTTGTGAGACTGAGGCAGTGCACATGCGAGTGAGTCTAATGCCAAATGTTCCGTCTCATCAAAGAACGTCATAGTTATTGGATTGGATTCAAAACATGTCGCACTCAATTATTTTGATCCACGTGTGGGTGCTATTTATTTCATATTTTTAATGAGGTGTGTACCGTTAAAATTCAAAAGATTACGGTAGTAAGAAATCGCGTGTGCCGGTGCGTTAGAGGAGGTCACACCAAGATTTTACACGAGGTGATCAAAATCAGCAAATAGACTGAAACAGGACGTTCACAAATACATTGTACAGTCATGATTAATTAGAATGAAATGTTTTGATTGAAGAAGCCTATTTACACGAGGAATGCTAAATCAAAAAAGGTATCGAAGAAGGTAAACGAACATCTGCTATGGTTTCGACGTGGTTGAAATGTACAAAAAAGGATGACAAACGAAAAGTAAGACTATCATGGTGAACAGAGATTAACTTCCAGAATTTAAAAAAGGAAAAACTGACGATTTATAATTGCAGGATAATTCCATATTTCAATTGAGCCCAGCTTTCAACATGCGGATTTAAAATATACATGGAACCGCTACTTTATTGCGGTGTATTCTCGTGGACGAGGACTTCATCATCAATTGGGGACACCCCATTATCTCAGTGATAAGTGCAGAATATATCGCCTCATCGTGTCCTTTTTCGTCCCGAACTTATTGTGACTTTGACCAAACACCATGTTTCACAATACACATAAAACATTTGAGGTCAGGATTGATTCCTGATATATCCTGGCGGAAGAGAGCCATCCACAATCTTTTGCTGTAGTCTGAATCCATCACAAATGCGTGACTCCCATCGATGCATTTTGCCTTCAAGGTTGCCTCGAAAAAGTTTTAAAACTTGAAATGCGCAGACCACTTGCTAGCTTGGACAAGAATTGTCGGGAAAGATATAGGCCCAGCAATCTCTGTGAATACAACTGCTACATTCACGAGGGCTTCGTATAATGACGGACTGAGTCGTGCTACTACCGAAAGAAAACCACATGCAGCCAATAACAGGTCAGGAACCCCAGCAGTCACCGATTCGGTACCAGAATGAATCCATCACGAGGTGATTGGGTTGTCTGCTGTTACCCTTAGTACCGGCTTGCTTCACGCACTTTCAAGACACTTTTTTTTAGTTGATTTGATGGTGTACGAGTTCCAAGCGGTGATCTTGGCAGGTGGGCGATCAGGGCTCTATCCGTTATTGGTAGACTGTGCGAAATCTATGCTGCCACTTGCGAATAAACCTATGCTTTATTACCAACTTGAACTCTTGGAGAGATCCGGCATATCAGAGGCTATTGTTGCGTGTGATGAGAAAAATGTGGTTGAGATCACAAAGTATGTTACAGAAGTTTATCAAGGTCATATATTGGTTTCAATACATGCTACTAATGTGGAAGGTACTGCTGATGTTCTGAGGTCGTTAAAGGATAAGATCAAAACGGGCTTTTTTGTTATTTCTGGCGATGTCGTTACTGAAAGGAGCTTGCATGACCTGGCTGATGTTCACCGTATTCGTGATTCTTCTGTAACCATGCTTTTAAAAGAATATAAAGACACCCATCTTAAAGAGCAACGATTAAAGTTGAGAAAACTCAGCAAGGAGGTGATACATTACTTTGGTTTAGTCTGGGACGAAAAGGATTCGAGGTCGAGACACGCGCAAGTGGTTTTGATGAAGAGCGCTTCTGAGGACGATCGAATTGGTTTATCTAAACGGTTATTGCGCAAGGAACCAAATATGTCATTGCATACCAACTTGGTAGACGGTCATATATATATCTTTCGAAGGTGGGTTTTGGACTTCTTATGTTTTGATGAAAGAGTCAAGTCACATGTTTCTCTTCGAACAGATTTCATTCCTTTTATGGTAAATCATGAAATCCCTGAGGATTATTCGCTTGTTAAGCCCGAGACCTTTATGTTGGCTGACTCGATGAGTTCGTTCCATCATAATAAGAAAACTCATATGAAGTGTCACGCGCTTGTGCTCCCCGATTCAGCGTATTGTAGTAGAGCCAATACGTTGTATGGTTACTCGTCAATGAATCATGATCTAGTAACCATGCCTATTGCTTCAACTACTTTGTGGGATCGCACCCCTGTATCAAGCAAACACAAGGAAACCATTATCGGGGAATTTACACAAGTCGACGAATCTGCCAGCTTGAAAAGTTGTGTTATTGGGGCTCATTGCAAAATATTGGCTGGTGCGAAATTGAACAACTCTGTGATTATGAATCACTGTACTATTGGTGTTGATGCGGTAATTCAGAATAGCATTATTTCAAATGATTGTACCATTGAAGACAAGTGCAATTTGAATGACGTGCAAGTAGCCAGTCAAAGTAAAATTAGCAGTGGTCGATATAAAAACCAGGCTATTTTGGCATCCAACTTTTAATTCATTATTAACAATAAAGAAGTTAGGAACAATAACTTAGAAGTTAAAAACAATCCAGGTGTTCTGTTTGAACCAAGTTGTTGTAGTGACGGAACAGAAAATCTGCGTCATAGGTTTGTTTCTTCATTGTGAAAAGGCAATCGACGATTTGGTATGCGATTAGAAACGGACGGTTGGTGCATTTCTCTGATTCTTGCTTATAATGAACGTTTTCTAGGATTGCTTTCCCGAATAGTACTTTTACGGAAAGCCATTCTTCAGGTGAACAAATTGACAAGGCGATCAGGGCACACATAAGAAAATCCAAGCTACGAGGTCCATCCTCCAGTCGTTTTCGTTTTTTGGACGAACTCAAAATTAATCCAGACTGACCCAAAAAGTGAAACAGAATGGATTTGAACAAAGCACGATCGTCATCCGATAACAAATCCCAGAGATAAGACTTGACGTGAACCAACTCGATTAAAAGTTTAAAATTGGATTCAGGACCTCCTCCATTTGTATCTTCACTGAGGGAACCCCCATGGGCAAATCGAAGGATTAATGCACGAATATCAAAGAGAATGGTGGACAATGCATGATATGTTTGCAGCGGAAGAAAATACCGATCTAATAATCGATCAAAACCTGGTTGACTCGCTTTAGCTTTGAGAGGGAGAATATTGTTGCATTTGGTTTGAGCATTTCGCAATTCAGCTCCTTCCCATTCGCCTTTAGGGGCTTTTGGATGTGCTTTATCATGCTGAACCGCGCTGTCGTGGCATGTCACGTGAATACAATTAAAGCAACTCACAGTGCTAGTACTTGAGAGTCTCTTATTTGAAATAGTGTAGTGTTCCACAATACCGGACTCAGGTAAACATGACCAGTATGCGTAAAACTCAGGAAATGCTGTCTTGAGAGTGTCCATAATTGGATGATGCACTTTTGTCAACTGATGGAGTACTGGAGATAAGATAGAATCCACACTAACCATAGGCACATGAGGCTCTACCGGTATTGACTTACTGAAAACATATATACCCATAACTTGATCTGGTTTATACAAAAGACCTTCTTGACAAACACTGCACTTTGGACCAGATTCTTCCTCCAAACTTTCCATTTCCTGCAACCATTTATTGTTCTTGATATCCTTTTTCTTATTACGTTTTTGAATTCTTTTCTTTAAGGTCGATCTCTCCTGTTTTAATTGAGTCACATAATTTTGCACCTCCACATTCTCTCGAACAGACGACGCAAGAAATTTATCTGCATTTTCTCCAATGATGCCCGGGACTTGCTCTAATTCAAATGCCATTTTTGTAATGCCAGCATTCAGCAAATATGTTTGAGACTCTTGATGGCCGTGAGAAAGTCCAGTTAACAAAGCAAGCAGTAACGAAACCATGTTCTCTTCCTTCGCCATATTCGTGCGCCATTCTTGTAATTGTGCTATCCTCTTTTTAGGATCCTTTGCTTCCCCTGTTTCAAGCGATGAATGCAATGATTTTAATTTCTCTACCATTTTCCGGGTAAAACCACGCTCCAATGCTGCTGATCTGAATGCATGAGAACCATTATCTACCCCCATACCTTCTAAACTCCACGTAACCCATTCGCTATCATCTGAATCCAATGCCGCTTGAAACCGATCCAATAACAAAGTAATATTCGCAATTTTCCCAAAGGTTAAAAACGGCAATAAACGAGACATTGTCTGGTTCAATCGACTCGCGTTGGCTTTATGCATATCCAAATGTTCCAAAAAAAGTCCCAGCAAATCGGTATTCTTCTGATCAGATTCGGAGTTGCTCAACTCGGTTATCAACACTTCTAAAATCAAAACAAGCCGCTCTGATGAAACATCGTCGACAGAAACCATCATCAAAACCTGCAATAAAACAGGGATCGCATTCAAATCCACCAGTTTTTGACGATTTGAGCTACAGTTACAACAATATTCCAAAAACTGCAACATACTAACAAGAGTGCCTTTATTCAATGCAGGGTTCTTTAAATAATTCACACAAGCTTTCAATGATCCCGACATCAATATCGAATTTGAAAATTTCGTTTCAGGAGTTTCCTCACTATTTTCCTCCTCATCGGTCAGAGTTTGTACAATATCTTCAGTAGCCTCTCCATCAATACCTTGCAATCGATACGTTACTTCCATCGGGTGTTTATTGGTGTGAATCACAAACTCGAAGTCATCTATTTCTTCTTCGTCGTCGTATCCATATATATCATCCTCTTCCTCATCGATGATTTCGTCGTCGTAATCCGGAACAAAGACCTTTTGTTTCTTCACTATATCAGAACCTCGTTTCGCGAAATAGGGTTTCCAGACTTTAGTATGAACAAGACGAATGGGCAGATCTAAATTAATAATCTTATCACCAACCAACAGTTCAAGCAACTCTACCGCTGATTTCATATCTAGATCACAGGCAATTTTCCATCTCAAATCTCTCATTGTCGGTTCCACGGCCTTAAAATCAGTAATTTCATCAATGCTAATTTGACTCCTCTCCAAACAACCTGAAAAATAATCATCTTGGGAACGGGATCGAATCAATCTCATGAATATATGTGGAAGCTCTTGAACAGGATTCAAAATGGCGCATAATTCATCCAAAACACCTTTCATATACCTAGCACTACTTCCTACTTGTTCTTCTAGCAAATGTCCACAATCTGCAAAGAACTCAGAATCCTGGCGGTCAATCGCAATGGTCTCCAATATCTTAGCAACTCCAACAATATGTTCAACAGTTTGCAGTAACATAGTTCCTTTGAGTCCATTCATGCATAGTAAACGGACATATGAATCAAGTAACAAACGATGACACCCTTTGGAACGATAAGCTACCAATTCATTATAATTGAATATCATGGACAATAGGCTTGCTAGTCGAAATGCAAAAGAACACTCCAATCTTGTGCTGGTATGCGCTAATCTAATTGGACACTGGACAATGGACTGATCTAATTCGTATAGTGCCACTACTTCCTTGTTCAAAACCTGAATCAACAACCGGTGATATTCCTTGCCTACTAAAAAGGCATATGCTTCTTTGCCCAGACGAGCCAAGATGTCGGAAAACGCATCGAAAAAATCTGCAGATTGTTTACGAAGTGAAGCCCATGCTAGTCCCTTCAACAAGGAGACCTCTTGATCTGATAAAAATAAACGGTCATCGTTCTTCAATGCATCAAACATCTCCATCACCAAAGAACCTGACGAACTATTCAGTTCCTGATTATCACAGCCACCACTTGAAAACATACCAATCAACCATCGCATGTCGTATTGTTTCTTCTTGGTCAAATACCACTTGCGATTTTGAAATTCGATAAAACAAGACCACAATCCTTCATATCGATTGGTGCACTCTCTGATACACTCAATAGCTGGTAAGCAGATAGACAAAACGTATTCAATAGAACCCAGGTGATATTCATTCAACAATCGTAATACAAAATAGAAGGCTTCGTCTATGGTCTTAGCAAGAGTGAAGAGCAATGCCATACCTCCTGCAATCCAGTTACCATGAGAAAGAGACTCACGACAAGCTTTTCCGATCATCTCTTCAATGTATTTCAAAATGATCATTGCTGTGTCTTTATCTTCGTTGGCAAATTTGACTAAGGTATTTCCAACAACATCCAAATCACCGACAGCGTTCACCGACACTCCTCGAGCCCATAACAAAGGAACAAAATCTTTGCCGATTAAACCACAGAACAATTGAACCGTTTCTTCTGTGCAAGTACAACAGTAATGTGACACTAGATCAATCGGTTGTTCAGTAGATACATCAGGTTCAATATAGGCAATCATTTGAGTCACGATCCGATTCATCGCGTTTCGTGTCAACAAATATTTTTGGTACAAGTCATCACGTGAATAAATGGAATTTGACGGGAAAAGTTCTTCCTTCAATTGGTTCGGTTTTGAAGACGAAGCTGCCGCAGAGGAACGCAGCCGGTTCAGAATTTCGGATATTTGTTTTTCAGATCCAAATCGCCGACTGATTCGTTTTTGTATTTCTTCGTCGATGTCGGACTCGGATGACGCTACAACAACTTCAGCTGTTTTATTCTCGTGAATAGACTTGAGCATATTTTCCAAAGAGGAAGAATCCAATACCATCAATCTTTCCATTCCTGAATTGCTGGAACTAGGTACAGTCGGAATAAGCTCATTGCAAAATCCACTGCCACCCAAACTGTTCCATAAATGAGTGGTTTGCGCATTCGCTGTTTCCCTTAACCCTACCATCGCGGACTGAATACCTGCAGCTACTTCCTCCAATGCTTCAAAATGAGAAAGCGCGATCCCACACTCCTTGTCCGTGACAATGGCCGGATAGTCTGAGGCAATGCAAGCACTCATTGAAGTATCAAATCGAGCATACCTACAGTATCCACAATCCACACATAAGAAAGCATTGCGGTCCTCCTGGTTGATCCTCCGACAATTACGGCATTGATATACGATTTCCCCACAGCGACATACCCCACTAGGATCTCCAACAATATTCGCACATCTTGGACAAGTTTGTCTCTCAGAGTTCTGGCTAAACACAAGTTCTGGAGTAGTTTCAAATTCAAATTTCAGGTAACATAGGGTAATAGGAAGTGGGAAATTTGCTACAAATTTTGAGGATGCCTTGGTAGAAAAATCAATGTGAGAAATATGTTTCCAGTCGGCTACGGATGATACGTCTTGTGCAGGAATGCTGCTACAATATATTTGAATAGATCGTACACCAGATCCAACTCCCTTTTGCTGAAGAGATACTTCAACTGTTAATTCAGTCATGGTATACATACAATCCATTCCTACAAGCATCGAGTTAGAAGTATACTTGATCTCATGCTTTGAATCTTTCAATGTCAGCGGTTTAAACAAGCGATCCGATACACGACATGAAGGACAACTTTCTTCTTCAGAGTAGCAATTGGGTGGCAGAATAGTTCGTTTCACGGGCCCCTTACAGCGAATCAATGCGGATATTTGTTTACTACGTAATTGCTCCACACTTGAATGTTGTTTTGTAAAAAAGAAGGATGCAAATTGGGAAATTCGATCCATATCCTTGGCTGTCAAATCCTCTTTCATCGACTGGATTAATACTATCATCTCGCCAAAGTGTTTCCCGACATAGCGAGTGGAAAGTTTCGATACGATAATGTCTTTTAACATGGCTTTCACAACAGGATTTCGAACACCATGAAGTCGGAGACGTTCAAAAACCCGAGCAGCGGTCACTCGAATTGATGCAGTAGGACTCAATACTAAAAGTCGATCCACTAAAAGATTCAAAAACAAAGGATCGTACACCAACTTTTCAAAATAGTCGACATGCATCTCTTGACATAAGCCATTCATCAACATGGTTAGTACTAAAATAGTACCTTGCTGGGGAAGCTTTCTCAAATACGAAATGAGGACTTGAAAAGGAAGCACGGTGCTGGCACAATAAAGAACCCAATCATTCGATCCTGATAACGCCGCAAGATTTTCCAACGTCTTGTACATAGAACATATACGCACGTAAGACATGGAGAAACTCGAGGGAAGAATGCTACTGTAGGATTCTTGGTTTTCGTTGTCGATATTTTCACTTACAAGCACATCAATTGCCCTTTTAAAATGTTCCATTCGATAAAGTCGTTGAAAGCGAGGATTGTTCTTGCAAACAACTTCCAAAGTATCTTCTGACTTCTTCTTACAGAAACTAAATCGCGGATCATTAACTAGATTTAACAGCAATTTTATAAGATGATCATCGTCCTCGGGGACGAGCATTTCAACACGTTTCAATAAACTCACACACATTATCAATAAATTCTTTCGTCCTCCAAACAATAGATTTCCTCGAGTCGAGATGACATCTTCCTTCGGAAACATAAAGGCCCAAAACGAGAGAGCAGAACCAAACCAATGATTGTCCGTAGGCGGCTTGAGCAAACTCTTGTCCACGTTTTCGCTTGGAAGAGTTTCGGTCGAATTTTCAACACACGTCAAAAGTAATGTTTTCAACGCCAAATATAAATCTTTATGCTGACCCTTTTTGAGTTGGTTGTTGCTGCATCTCAAACCGATCAAATATACAGGAAGCCATATTTCTTCTATCATATGTTCCTCGCGATTATTCACATACCCAATGAAACGATTCACAAAGTGGTTCAAAACAACAGCTTTGGAAGAAACAAAGTGATAAAGGAGTTTGGCTACGCAAACAAAAGGTAGTCCACGCACGCTATCCATCTTTGCAACGAATCCTTGAATCACATGATCAGTAAAAACAAGATTATCCATTGTTTTTAACGGCGTCATCGCATGGGTACTTTTGTGAGTCTGGCAGTTTTGAGACAAACAATTTTCGCAGAGATCGAAGTCCTCGCATACCGTA
>Ga0105053_10003466_pt1 | contig 23970 bp, 29 predicted proteins | sample BON01_FD_78093 | JGI IMG/M metagenome (GOLD analysis project Ga0105053, IMG submission 78093) | Freshwater microbial communities from Lake Bonney liftoff mats and glacier meltwater in Antarctica - BON-01 | ecosystem: Environmental > Aquatic > Freshwater > Ice > Glacier meltwater | place: Lake...
CAGCAGCTGGAGCAGCAGGATGAGTGGGCCCAATGGGAGGCGGATAAGGGGATGGACGAGCGGATGGAGCACGAGATGGAGAAGCATATGGGGAGGCACCATCCGCTGGCACAGGTACTGAAAGAGCACGTGGAAAAAGAACGAAAGAAGCAGGAGCAGCTACTGGGACAGAAACTGATGGAGCAGTTGGAAAAAGAACGAAAGAAGCGGGGACAGGAGATGGAGCAGGAGCAGGAACTGAATACTTTGTATGAGGAGGAGCATGATAAGCAGCGACAGCGGTGGTGGCTACGGTTTCATGATTATTGGCTATTGTATGAAGCAACCGAACGTAAGCTATTTGACATTTGGCAGAGCGAGAGGGCAGAACACGCGCGCTTTAACATAGTATGGTTGCGCCCGGAACACGACGGTTATGCAGAGGCCGTTGCAGCGTTCCGCGCAAAGACGCGTCACATTGACCAGCAATACCATGACGATTTGGATCAACTTGCTGGTGTCACTCACTACGAACTCGATGTGCGATTCCATCGGTTGGACATTGCATTTCGGTGGGCGAAAGAATTGAAAGAGTACCAACTCAACCGGAATTACCAGATTGATCGCAAGTCTTCCGAGCAGGAAATCGCCGAGTTTGACGATGAACTGGTCCGAATCAACTCGGATCATCAGCTGGAGGTGGACTACGTTGACGCAGACGTGCGGTATGCGGCAACACCACCAACCACAGCAGAGGCAGAACTTCACGACAAAATGTGGCTAGAGATTGATGAGATGTACAAGTGTCGTGCAATCGATGAAGCACGTGTTGCAGAGAGGGTACAGTATTTAGCCCAACTGGATGCGAAATACTACGCAAAGAAAGCGCAAGAGAAAGAGAAAGAGAAAGAGAAATCGTAAGGCACATCCACTACAAAAACACATTAAAAAAACACATTAAAAAAGGTATAAATAATTATATACCTTTTTTAATGTTTTTTTGTTGCACATAGTACCTTAATATTGATACAATTGTTTAACTCTAAACGTAAAGGACCAATCGACACCATTTAGGTCAATTAAATTGCCTTTATCGTCGACTAATTTAATACCCAATCGTTCAATAGTAACTGGACCAAAATAATCCCTACTATTTGAAGCCATATTAACTCCATAGGCTAATATTGTCTCCCCAGGATCAGCCTTTGATACTGGAATGACGGCCAATACGTCGTTTGTAGTTGGAGCGATATTACGATATTTCTTTTCTTGTCTATTTTGATTAATAGTATTTATAGCATACAGTTGTGCTTGTGTCAAGTTTCTTGGTGCGGTCATTACTGCCACGCCCTTTCCACTTATATTTTGCGCCATATTACTGCAATTGGAATATCCGGGGACATCTAATTTGGTCTGAGTATCGACCGTACTTATAATGCCTTTATTTAATCGATTATTATTAAAATCGTCGACTACAAGCATTAAATATTGGGGACCAGATAGTGCTGGTGCCGCTTCAGCCCAATATTTTACGGGTGAAATGTCATTATAAGGGATATACAATCGACTAGCATTGTCCGGGTCAATATTTCGAAATCCCAATACCCAACCCAGATTATTGTTTACAAACATGGTAGTTATACACGGATTGCATATACCAGTCGGGTCAACCAAAGGAAACCAGTCGATGCTATATTTATTTGATTCCTCTCCAGTAATATAGATTTTATTCGATACTTGGTCATAGGTAACGATTATTTTATTCTCTGTGAGCAGGGTGGTTAAGGTTGTGCATATAGTGTCCGCGGTATAGTGCCCTGACGGTACGGATATAGTAGTATACGTTGGCGTGGAGTCATTACTATATATAGTAAAACAACTATTGCCTATAAAAGTAGAAATATTATACCAGGTTTTCGGAATCTGCACTGAATATAATTCCATAGAAATGACGTTAGATAGTGGGTCAGACAAGTTAACAGAAAACATAGTATTAAAGGACGGGAGAGATACGTCCAGTCCCGCCCAGGGCAAAACATTTGATCTATATTGACTGTCAATTATAACAGTTCTTTCAATGGTATTTGTTTGATTAGGATTAATAGTTCCTTGGGCAATAGGTACATTGTATACTTGATTAATTCCTAGAGTTTCTTGCTTCATTTGAAAATTAGAATTATCATTAAATATCTGTACCTTATTCTTTCTAGACGTGGTTTTATTTGTCTGTACAGTATTATTCTGTGTCAGGGATTGATTTTGCATCCAATTCAATAATTGTCCCCCTGCTTGTTCAGAGAAATCTGCATCACCTTTCTTTGCGGAAATATCATCTAGTACTTTATCACGTGCCTGTGTTAAAAATGTAGAGACGGATATAGACCCATCATTCATGGCCTTGGTAATTAGTTTATTAGATACAGTAGTAATGTCCTCTGCATTTGGATCGGTTAAATCGAGCAGTTCTAATATATCCGACACACTCCAATCGTCAATATTATCTTTAGTTATATCGGTCATGTGTATAGTATACTAAGGAACTTTTAAGCAAAGGTAACTATTAATGGATATATGGTATCTTCGCTCAACGAGGATAAAAAAACAGTATAATACCTATACCTCACACTAACCTAGCCATCAATACGACTAGTACCCTTATATCTACGGATAAACATTTTAAGTAATTTATTAATAAAATCGATATGAATGTTATTAATAAATATGTCTGGCATTAGAGTAATGCCTTGGGCTCTTTTCAAATGTGTTTTACCCTTAAACATGAGGGCGTCTAGTATATAAAATAGTACCTCTTCTTTTTTTGATAGGTCCGCGCGGTCAATTCTATAACACCCTTTGTATGTATATCGGTTATAATTACCCCAGTCATATATTTTATATTTCTTATCAAAGGATAACCTGTTTTTAATTAACCCGATTCCGATAAGTTTGTTAAGGTCGTTGTGCATTTCTAATACAATAACCCTTGCGCCTATGGGAATACTTTCCCTCATCAGTTTAGGCGTCCCATATATACAGCCTACCCATTTATTTTTATCTCTCCATCGCTCGTTTTGGGCTAACGTGTCCGTATTAAATCTAGTACAAGTAAGGAAGGTCATTCTGGTTATAATAATAAGCACCCCAATAAAAATCAATTTTATGGAAAATATAAGTTAAGTATAAAGTAATGAGTAGTTATGCAAATATATATAAGTTGTTAATTATCACAGTAATATCCCTGAAACTATTGTATATTGGGGTAGTGGTAGTTTCAAAAATCGGCATTTATGCAAAGTGGTCTACCCAGACAAATCTATATCTAAATAATCTAAAGGATTCCATGTTAAGTGTGTCTGAAATATTTATGTATATGGTTTTAATCGCTATTTTTTATCCAAGGAACAATTCATCTGATATTAAAATTAATAAAGAAGAACAACTTATATTGTTTATTTTGGGTATATTAGGTATATTACATACTAATTGGGAGTTGGTTCAGGGATTTACTACTGATCTATATAATGTGTCAACTACTATATAATGTGACAACTACTATATAATATTCATCTATAGGTATAATATAATGTCTGCTAAAAGTATTAAAAAAAAACCCAAGGGAAATACCAGAAGGCTACTTGCCAAAGATAATAAAATTACTAGAATTTCCAGCGCAATGTATGCGAAATATAACAAACTATCTCCATTTGAACTGAATAATACTCTAATTAAATTGGCTGGGCCAAAGGCGTTAAACGCTGGTAGAGGCAATCCTAATTTTTTTAATTCCTTTGGTCGACAAGTGTTCACGGACTTACAGAAAGCAGTATTGGAGATGTCTCCTTCTTTAGGAGGAGACGGGGATATATCAAGTTACCCCTTAGTGTCCGACATGGATTATATGAGCGTTCTTGTAAAGAAGTGCAGTTCCTGGCCATCAGATAGAAAAACATTTTTTTTAGGATATTTAAATTATTTAGTAAAAAGAGCAAAGGAGGAAAAACAGGATGTAAATGCTGTAATATATGACGTCGTGTTATCTACCTTGGGGTGTTATTATCCTGTCCCACCCCAAATACAATTACATTTGGGGCTGATTTCAGAGAAATTTTTATACGACCTCGTCATGTCTGAGGCGAAGCCAACAGACCCCGGGGCAAAAATGAAACCGGGAGAGTTCGAATGCTTTGCGACTGAGGGGGCTGCCGCGGGTATTTTATACGTATTTAACACCTTAAAGGAAAATTATTTACTGCTATCTAAGGACACCATAGCAATTATTACACCTATATTTAGTCCATATATAGAAATGCCCGTTTTAACCGATTATGACCTTAATATAGTTGAATTAAAATGTAACCCAGACAATAACTACTGGTTAGATGATTCAGAAATAGATAAATTAAAGGATAAGAAAATTAAGGCACTATTCATGGTAAACCCGGCTAATCCCGCAGGATTTTCCCTATCCAAGGCCAACATAGATAGAATAGGTAATATAGTAAATACCGAGAGACAGGATTTAATAGTATTATCCGACAATGTATATGCTCCCTTTGCCGACCAATATAATTCTTTTATGGTTGCTTGCCCCCTTAATACAATTGAAGTGTATTCGCTAAGTAAATATTTTGGTACTACTGGGTGGAGGCTTGGACTAGTCATGGTTGCTAAGAAAAATAGATTAAATTTGTTGCTGGCTAATCAAGCGCCCAAATATAAAAAGGCATTAAGCAATAGATATGAAACTGCTACAATGGATTCCAATAAACTATCTTTTATGGAACGTCTTGTATTAGATAGTAGACAAGTAGCAGAAGCACATGTAGGAGGTCTATCTACGCCACAACAGGTATTAATGGGTATATTACTATATTATGATATACATGACCGAGCTACAGATAATTCCTATAAAAATAAGATTAAGGGTATACTTAAGGACCGAATTTCTTCATTTTATAATGAATTAAAGACGCCGTTGGTGGTTCATCCTACTCAGACAAATTATTATAGTCTAATACACATACCAACTATTGCCAAAAATATATATGGTGATAAGGCGGCAAATCATTTAGTATCTAAATACGAGTATTTGGAATTTTTAATACATTTAGTAACTAAATATCATGTAATATTATTGCCAGGCGCAGGTTTTGATGCTGACCCTTGGACGTTACGCATCAGTTTAGCAAATTTAACGGACGTAGATTATCCTCTAATTGGAAAAGCATTAAATAAGGCTATTGGAGATATGGTCGCTCCAGCATTAACATAAGTAATATATGTATAATACATAATGGACCTAATTAAACCGTTTCTTATTGGAGGGTCAGTAATTTCTGGAGCAAAACTAGTGGCTAAGTATGTATCCCCTGCATTGGCTCCCTTAGTCGGTGGAATGCCGACTGGAATGATTACTACCTTTTTTTTAACGTCGGATAAGGATAGAAAATTATTTTATAGTGGGTACATGTACAGTTCCTTTCTATTATTTTTGGCAGTGGTATTGGCCAACATATTGTCTAATAATAGTAAATTGGAAGTAAATTATATTTCGGCCATTTCAATTGTTGTCTGGGCCTTAATAAGTTATATTGCTATTACTTATTTAGTTCCAAAAACCAAGTCCTCTTAAGCAGATACCAGTCTAATATATAATACTTTGTATATATTAGATGTACAATATTATAGTCTTTATAAATAATATTGTAAATCTCCTGCCAAAATTGATTATTCGTTTGTCTATTTAAATTATACAATGAGCATTAAAATACTGGTTTATAACCAGTATTAATTTCAGTTAAGTGCTGCTGTATCAAATTATCCATGGACATGTCTTTTTTTCCATTAACATATCGCCAATAGTATTTGTTGGAGGATGGTTTATAGCCAATATTAATTTCATTTTGGTGTTTCTGTATCAATTTATCATCGGACATATCGCCGTTAGTATCTGCTGGAATTGAAACTCCGTCACTTACTATACTTTCATAATGGTGTGGTTGTCGCATTCCGCCGATACCCATTGCTGATAAGTCACCTGGTGACTGGTCCAAATAACTATAATTATCTGATGCAACCCCCATAGATACGCTATCAACCTTATACGACATGGGTTCTGTAGGCTCTCCAATGGGCGGAACAGCCGCTGGTTTATCTGAATCAACCAATGCTTTTAGATCAGACTTTTTTCACCAAATAATACTCTAATAATATTGTCTATATATTTCTTAAAATAATTGTTAAATGTCTGTACTATATACATATGTATATTTATACATACTATTTATTTGTCTAAATAACGTATATATTATTATAAGCATTAATTAATGTCCTATTTCGCGTTACTGCAGCAATTTATCGACATATCGCCGATAGTATCGGGTGCGTCACCATACGAATACCTAATATCTCCTCTAAAAATCGCAACACTGAAGGGGTCCATCGATTCGATTCTAAACTAGTATCAAGTTATTTAGACGTATCTTATATTTTTTTAATTAATTATACCGGTTAGCCCAGCCATGGTATCCCTTGCAATAATGACGAAAAGGGATTATTGGAAAAATGAAATAATTGTACTTAATAATATATTGAGTATTATCAACCAACAATGACGTTTAATGCAAAACTATCACTGTACATCACTCGTATACTGAACCCAATATACCTGTCTAGCAATAGACGACCCATTACGGAAACACTGCTGCAAGTGTTCCACAAAAAGAATATCGGACATATTGAGCGAGTAGACGTGGTACCGATTAAAGGATGTCAGATATATAGCCAATCCTTTATCCATTTTAACCACTGGTATTGCACCCAAGAAGCATTTACCCTTCAAAAAAACATTATAGATAATGATAATAATAAATATATGTTAGGAACTAAATTTATATATGATAATCCCCATTATTGGATAATTAGGCCCAATACTTATCGTTGGGCAAGGAAAAAAGATCAGTCGATATTATAATTTAATTTATATAGTAATTATATAATGGCCTTTTCTATAGAACAAGCCTTTTTGTCTCCCTATGGCATTGAATACTGTACCTATTTTTATTTTTTAACCATTATAAGTTTAGTTATGGTAATATCTCTAGTATTTCAATCGTTATATCTTCTATCTAAAGGCAAATTTAATCTAGTAAAGGCTCTCGTGACAATTGCTGGACCTTTAGTAATTTATATTAATAATAGATTGTTGTATTCTATGTGCCAGAAATCTTTAAATTAGCTTCAGCGTAATATTTAACCCAGTTGGCGGGAATATGTTTAGTACCCCCATCATATTCCACTGCTAGGTGTTTGTCCAGTAGTTCCTGATTAAGATGTCTGTCATTATAATACACATTTGCCAAGAGGCGTCCATATTTATCAATTCCCACGTTCTTTAGTTCAATGATTTTGCCATCAACAATATTTAGAATATAATTTTTCGCCAGGAGAGCAATGGTCTTTTCTTCTATGTTGGTAGTTTTAATTTCAGCACAGTCAAGACCATGCAATCTAACCGAGAACTTATATAGTACTGGATTATATTTAACATATCCAACAATAGTTAATGTATCCCCGTCATATACTTTAACCACCCGTCCCCGGGTAATCTGAGGCACATACTTGGTCGTGGCTGTCGTTGCATTATCAGGGATAGTTTTATTACCTAATTGGACATAGAATGACGACGCACGGCGGAACTCGGTGAGTTTAGTAGAAATGTTCCCCATATTGATAGTAATATAAAATAACATGAATTATAATAATTCATTTTTTTAAAAAAACAATGACTGGACCAATCCTTATATTATACCTATACCTATAATATAATGAGTAGGTCATTTCAATCAGAACAAATGGATATAACTGCGGGAGAATACTTGCGTGCGAAAAAACAACAAACGATATATACGTCCATAGAACGTGCGGCACAATCAATTTCCAGCACGAATCATCAAATTAAATGGAATACTAGGTATAAGTTACAAAAAGACCAAAATAATAAAATATCCCTTCGGTCCGCAGGTAGTCATGAAGCCCTTTTGGACATATCAAAGGGGAAACAATATGCCAACCCCGTATTAGATGGGTATACTACACCTACTAGTAATAGAGGTAATTTTAAGACTTATACGCCCTCAGCAGAACAGATATTAACTTATCCTATCATTCAAAATAGTCTAGAGGGTCACGATATATCCCTGACTAGTCCAAATACTATACCTGCGACAAAGGCTACTTATTCCTATATGATCCCTTATCCTAAATATATATTAGACCCTTATGGGTTGTCAAACGAGGACATATGCGGAGATAATTCGAGTGCAAGTGACGATATTATGATAGATTTCAGATGGTCAACGTCATATTGGAACTCCATAAAAGGACAATCTCTCGACGGATTAATATATCCGACTAAACTCACATTCTTAAACCAAGCAACGGACCAGTCTACTGATATTGCGCAAAAATTTGCGCCATTAGCTACTACAAATACCGACATATCAAACGAAGATAATATCCCTCAGAACCAATATGCTAAATGGTGTAAGGTCTATGAATAATAATAATAATAATAATAATAATATAAAAATGAAATGATTCTATTTTAATATTAGTAGGTAACAAGCCTATTCCTAATGAACCTATCTACTGAACAGGCCCAAGCATTTGAGGCATTTAAAGCCGGTCAAAATATAATGATAACTGGTCCGGGAGGAACAGGCAAATCCCATTTAATTAAAGTTATTATTGACGAATGTGAAGCAGCTAAAAAACGGGTACAAGCATGTGCAATGACTGGGTGTGCTGCAGTACTCCTACAATGCAAGGCGAAAACAATCCATTCCTGGGCTGGCCTTGGTCTAGGAACAGGGGTTAATCGAGATGTGGTATTTAGAGTATTGCATAATAAAAAGACAAAGATGCATTGGGAAGCCATAGATGTATTAATTATCGACGAAGTAAGTATGTTATCTAAAAAACTATTTGATATATTAGATGCCATTGGCAGACACATTAAAGGCAAGCTAACCATCCCATTTGGTGGAATACAGTTGGTATTATCTGGCGACTTTTATCAACTCCCACCAATTAGTAATGCCACCCCTTTAGGGATTTACCCAGATGTAGACTCGGGTGCATTCTGTTTCGAAAGTGATGCTTGGTCAAAGGCCATACCCTCGGTAATATGTTTGAAAACCATTTATCGACAGGAAGACGATGCGTTTAAAAAATTGCTTAATCTAATTCGTGTTGGAAGAATCACGCAGCAGGGCATTAATTTACTACAGACAAGGGTGGGAGTAGTAAATACGGGAGATATTAAGGCAACTATATTGTTTCCTCGTCGAAATCAAGTAGAACAAATGAATCAATTAGAATTTGATAAACTGGTTTCTGACGAAATATATACATATGAATTAGTAAAGACTAATTCATCTGATGGGTTATCCCCTAACGACCTAATAAAACGAAATAGATTCCCCGAGTATGCTCGCGAAACGGAGTTAACATATCTCGAAACTTCTACCCGAGCATCAACACCCCTGGTACTTAAAATAGGCACGCTGGTCATGTGCATTACAAACCTTGATTTACATAGTTCCCCGCAGATAGTTAATGGAAGCCAGGGGATTATAATTAGATTTGCAAATAAATTCCCCGTGGTTCGATTTTATAATGGTCGTATAATGACTATAATGCCATATGAATGGTCCAGTGAATTTATTCCAGGTGTTAGCGTAATGCAAATCCCCCTGACGTATGCCTGGGCAATGACTATTCATAAATCGCAAGGAGTGACCCTGGATATAGTAGAGGTAGATGCGGGGAATAAAATCTTTGCCTGCGGTCAAACATACGTGGCCTTGTCGCGAGTTCGAAGCCTAGAAGGACTATTCTTAACGTCGTTTGACCATACTAAAATTTTGGTGAATAAAAAGGTAAAAGACTTTTACGGTGCATTAATTAGTGTATAATTTATCAAATACTATTGTCATAGACCAATCCATATTATGTAGATTAACCACTCGACCATATTCATCCATCATTTTTATTTTTAGTCTAGATACATCAACAGGACCAAAGTATTCTCTGGTTCTGTTTAACTGATTACTTAGCCCGATATCGCTTGCACATTTATAAGAACCCACGTCATTAATGGCTGAACTAATGTTAATTCTAGTTAGAATATGCTCGTGTAAAATGGATTGCGAGAAGGCCGCTGATAAATTCGACGCCGAATGGGTTAATCCATCATCAATTGATAGAAATAGATATCTTGGACCAGTAATCATGCAAATTCCCTCGGACAGAGCTAATTTATTAATGGTACAGTCGTACCCACCTAACCTATACCCAAATTGCCACCCCGCACGCAATTGGATATTATGTTCTAAGGATAGATTACCTCCCGCGTCCACTGCAAACTGTATTTTAAACCCATTGTGTAATTGACTTGACCCTTGGTCGGAGGTTGGGATGGCAAAGAGAGATTTCCCACATGCCTGGTTTACATCATACACAAGGTCATTTTTAGTGTCGAGTCCCTTATTCAATATAGGTATATCGTTACTAGTACCTATGTAAAATTTACCGGAAACCTTATCTAATACTCCTGGCTGGGCGATCGATAATGCTAGGTTTACTGCTTCAACTAAATCGTTACCTAGATTACTCGATTGCCACGACATTTCATAATTTCCGTCAGGAATAATAACCAGCCACCCATCCACACCATGCTCAATATTTAAGTCCACCGGATACTTTTGTGGTTTGCTAGGGTCAGTATAATTAATATACCCCGTAGGTGGGTTTTCTGTAGGAGGTTCCCATGACCCAGCATTAGTTGACGTGTCTTCGTTTTTTAATATTAAAAAAGTAGCATCTCCTCTTGCTCTATCCACGCCATAAAATGTCATGGGAATATCTAGAGTACCTACCCTCATAGTAGTGACATTTTTTTGAGTGTCGTGTAAAGATACGTGATACTCACTCGAACTGGTATTATAATAATTTTCTCTAAACCGTGTATCAATATTGATTCCTTGTTGTATAGTACGAACATTTATTGGGTTAATCCATCCAGGAGGTGCTTCACCAGAACCTCCTGTTCTACCATCAATTATATTTGCCTTTGCCCCAACCACCGCACTAGGCGGATTTATCACATAATTTGTACCGCTATCCATAATAGGATTTTCTTTCTGTGACCAAGTATGTGCATTAGGATCTGGTTTATTGATATGAGAAATCAACCGACCAGCCGCACTATCTATAAAAAAATGTATATTATTTTTTTCATCCGGTCCTAAAGAAGTTAGTTTAGTTAACTGGTGTAATAATACTCTTTTTCCGTTATCTATGTCCGCCTGACCATAGTTTCCATTTAATGTAAATAAACGCATTAGGTCTGTGACAGTGTATGTATCAATATCAAGATTTAAACTATCCATATGTTATAATAGTATGATAGTATGATATGCTTTTAAGCACCATATCATACTATCATACTATCTAATGCCTTAAAATCGTATTATTTATATATGAGATACTCCTATATATGACTTCTATTGAAACCAAATTAGAATTAGAATTAGAAAAAGCAATAAGCAACTTGAAAAATAAACAACGAGAATTAAAAAAGGTAAAAAATAAAAGATTAAGCGACGAAAAGAAAAAGTCGGACGACGAAAAGAAAAAGATGGCGGTCATAAATGCAGCGGAATTAAATATATTAAATAATAAACTCACTCACACAGAAACCGATATTAAGACCCTCGACGGCGAGTTGAAGGAAAAATCGCTCGAGTTAGTGAACTTGGAGCTAAAAGTATTGGAGACATTAGTCATAGTAAATGAAATACAGGAAAAAATAGACGATCAAACTAAAGCAGTAACTATAATTAAGGATAAAATATATAGGATGACTACTCCAATCGAACCTAAAAAAATTGCTATTATTATTTATGGATTGGCTAGTAATTTACCGAAAATTATTAATTCTATAAATGTCTTTTTACTGAAGCCATTAATCCAACAATCATTCGAATATGATATATTTATACATACTTATAAAAGTCCTTCTATCACAAATGACACTATAAACACAATCTTAAAACCTAAATATAATATACAAGACCAGGACGAGGAAATATCTAAATCTATTGATATAAACGAATATTATACTAAATTAGGTGGTTGGGGGGCGACACCTATTAAGACTAAGCAACTTATTTTAAATATGTGGCTACTACTATATTCTAAGCACAGAATTGTTTCGGTTTTTGAAAAATACAAAAGTAAGTATGATTATGGAATGGTCCTTCGGACCGACTTATTATTATTAAGTGCTATAGATACTACTTGTTTAAATAAATTAACTGTTAATAATAATATTACATTGCCTTTTATCGGCGGACAAAAAGGTTGTGTAGACCACTTGTGTTTAGCCAAGCCCGAAGTGATTATATATTACGGGAAATTGTTAGATCAACTTAAACAATATTCTATTAAAAAGAGCATTATTGCAGAAAGGTATTTGTTGGACAAATTAAAAGAGAATAAAATAGGCATAATTCCACTTAGTATTAAATATAAACTGTGCTCCTCAGCGTGACTCTAGCGTCCTCAGCGTGACTCTAGCGTCCTCCACATGCCCCACAGGAAGATCCACCCTTTAGATTTATAACTAACTTCATTAAAGGTGCTCTTGATAAAGCACGAGGAAGCATTTTACCAGAACTAATCATTGAGAGGTTCTTGATGGGATGGTTTTTTATACCTGATACAATGTTTTTTTTACCTGAAGCAAAATTCATTTTAAACATAGTATTATATTATACTTCAATAATATAATATAATAGAATCATAATAGTCAACATGTACAATTTGATATAATTCCTACCGCATATTGTTTATTACCCCACTTCGGTGTTGGAAGCGGATCACTTACTGGCGTGCGAAGAACTATTCCTTTTTTCCTATTCAAATATCTGGCATAAGAGCCATGCTTAACATCGACTCCTTTGGCTACGGGTCCTAAACTACCTGGGCGCCCCCGGGTGCGTGTTCTGGGGACGTATGCCGTCGGTTGTCCAGGCATAGCGCGGTCACTTTGTTGGTTCCATAGCACGGAGTTATTTGCCCCTCCCCGCGCGGTTTGTGCGGCTAGTATAGTAGTATATTCGGAAGAACTAATACGCGACCCATTCCATATTAACCGCTGAGTTACTATATTTTTCTGTTGAATACAATTACTATCGCACGTCCCGTTCGAGCAACTAGTACATTGTACTGGTACAAGCGGTTCATTATAATTACCTGCGCACGAGCCAGGTAAATACGACATATATATATAATTGTCACATTATATTATTTAAAATTGATATTATTAATTAATAATTAATTAATAATACATCTAAACCCAATGGCTCCTTATATTTGCTCCAATTGTTATCGGAGTTATAAAATCAAAGGGTATTATGATAAACATATATCTGCTTGTGCTCTTTTACATAAATCTAATAAGGAACGACGAGAAGACGACGAACCTATACCTGACCATAGTCAAATGTATGACATGATACTTGTACTGGTAGAAAAAAATAAAAAACTAGAAAGTAAAATAGATGAATTATCAAAGTGGGCAAATATTAAAAAAAAACAGGTGCATGTAAAAGAGTGGCTTGATGAAAATTATCCAGATAACATTACGTTTGATGCTTTGGTGAAAAATATTGAGATTGACCTTGAACAATATTACCTCTTTTGCGAGCAAGATTACATAGACGGATGTATCATGATTATAAAATCACTATTACCTTTGTCCGAATTACCTATTAAAGCATTTGACCAAAAACCCGATATATTTTATATTCATACCTTGTCCGGGTGGAAAACTATGCAACCGAATGAGTTAGAACGCGCGCTAACTATGATAGAGCGCAAACTCATGACCCATTTCGTTAAATGGCAGAATACTAATAAACACCGAATGCACAATGAAAGTTACATATCCGAGTACACGACGATACTTCAAAAAGTAATTGGAGGAAATTTTACAAAAACCCAGACATATTCTAAAATAAGGAAAAAATTATATAAACATCTTAAAGTCAATCTTAAAAATATTATTGAAATTGACTTTATGTTCTAGTATTATTATAATTGTTCCGGCAGCAGAGGGATGACATCTATGCGACCATTTTAAATGATCTGCGCGTGGGCCCTCTCTCGTGTGAAATTCCTTAAGGGACTTAACCTGACATCCTTTGACGCGTCAAAAATTAGAATTATCGGCGCAGTCAATAACTTTTATTCAAACTTGAGTCAACCTGATACTATACTATATATATATATATATATATATATGACTGAAGTAGTCGAACATTTCAAATTATTTGACGAATCATTCGTACATATTCCCATGGCCGAATTAACTCGTCGCCTCCATTCCCTTCTAAGGCAACAACAAGCTAACATGCACCCAGAAAGTGTACGGGTCCAGTATAATTGGATTAACACTGGACAATTTGTAGACCCCGTCGGGGATTATTTAGCGGACCGCATGTACACCGAAGAAGGTGAACCAACCCTAAACTACCTGGCGCGGAGAGTTGCGTATCCCATCTTGGCAACGTTCAATGACGTCTATAACAACAAAAAGTTTAGGGATTCTCCCAGCACCTTTCAGTTAAGTAATGGACTTTATTATTCCTTTACTGCCCTGTATGAACTAGCCAATGTTATTAAAAACCAACTAGACACAGGGCAATACCCCAAGGACTATTTTCTCCCGGACGAATACATTTTCTTATCAGTCCTAAGTACGGCCACAATTACATCTGCTCTAGCGGGTGGTCATAACAAACAAACGTCCAAGAAAAAAAAGTCATTCAAGAAAAAAAAGTCATTCAAGAAAAAAAAGTCATTCAAGAAAAAAAAGTCATTCAAGAAAAAAAAGTCATTCAAGAAAAAATAAAAAACAAAAACAACGCGCGCACAGACACTTATTTGTTTTTTTGTTCAATCAATCTAATACTTTACATGGGAGTGAAGTCCTTGTCCCGTTGGTCCTGGCGTTCCTGAGACGTGGGACATGCATATTAAGGCAACAATAATCTAACACGGTTCCACAAAGTACATGGTTCCATAGCGGGAATGTATTACCCATACCTAGACCGCATCTCACTATAACTTAGAGTATGTCCATCGTCCTTGTCGGTGTACATTTGCTTGATCGCGTCCTTTTCTGATTTATTAGCCCAGGTATCCATAACAGATTTGTTATCTTCGTTCATGCCCGCATAGAAAGAGGTGTTTTTATAGGCCTTTGCAAATGCGACGCTAGCCGCATCGCTACTAGTAGTAGGTTGTTGGGTTGCGTCTTGGTTGGTGGAGTCCATATCTGATTAATATATATGGTAATGTGTATTTAAGTTAAGTTAAGTTATACTTTGTTTTAAATTCCGCCGAACTCATTAGAGTAATGCCCAACTTCCTTGCTTGGTCAGCCTTACCCGACTCTTCAAGCAAGTCTTTTACCAGTACAATATAGGTACTACTGGATACCGTCGTGGCATTTATTGCTCCTATGTCGAGCAGGGTACTTGACAGGGCTTTATCTCTAAATCCGGTCATGGCGATTCGTTTTCCATACAAGTCATGTTTTTTATTGCTTTTTATTACTACCTCACTGCCACGAACAACTAGTACGTGGTCTAGTTTTGCTTCCCTCACCCATGCTTTAAAGTCGGGTAACTTACGGACAAAGTCGGTAGACGACTTTAAAGCCATCCCATTTATTTTAACCAACAAGGCAATCTTATCTGAATCGGACAAGTCGCTATTAATTATATTAGGATATTCTTCTATAATTGTCCGACATTTGGTCATGCCAAATCCACGACCGAACACATGTGACGCATCCATCAAGGCAGGTAAGGTAACAGTCATAATTTTATCATGTATACCCGTATATATCTTTTCCGTTAGCGTGTGCTTAAATCCGTCAATACACATCATGTGGTCTCTAGTCATTGATAGAATTTTTGGAACCGTGTCATATCCAGCATGGATTAATTTATGTACATTTCCTGGACCAAGTCCAGCCACTTCTAGCCCTTTAAAGAAACCTACTATTATTTTTTCATTTACGGTGTCGTTTGTTGATTTGTCAAGTAATTCTATATCTACCCGCGTGTCGTTCCACTTATACTTTATATCTGGCATAAGGGGTTTATCCGACGGAACTTTTACGGATAATATATGAGGTATGACATCACCTGACCGTACGAGCATCACAATTGTACCGATCCCAATACTATTGCTTTCTATAAATTTACCATTAAATCCCGTAGCATACTCAATCCGAACTCCTCCGAGCATAATCGGTTCAATCTGGACACGTGGCTTCAAATACCCGTCCATGCTCGGAGCCCACAGGACATTTATTACTGTAGCTTCGACACCTATATTATTCATTTTAAAGGCAAAGGCGTGGTCGGGGTTAGTATGCGTCCGCGGATATATCTCGTTATTACAGCAAATCACTCCGTCAATTTCATACGCACACTCTTTCTTCCAGCGCATCAATAACTCTATCAGCGTGTCTGTTGATATTTTTGGAGTAACCATATAGGTAACCGTTTTGATTTTAAGGTTAGACAATATTTTCATTTGCTCTGCAGGTAACACCGACGGTTTAATCATCTCGTATGAAACAAACTCTATGTCCTTTATTAATTCCGGTCGGATAGTTTTTTGGTTTACCACCCCGCCCACCATATTTCTAGGGTTTTTAAACTCGGATAAATATTTCATGTTAAAGATATCCCGCTTCATGATTAATTCCCCCCTAATAACCACACCACCTTGCGGCGGTAGCGTTAGATATGGAATCATATGACTAATGTCTTGTCCAATAACACCATTGCCTCTGGTATAAAGGGTGGGTACTTTATTCTCGGTTGAATAGAGGGCACTAATTCCGTCCAACTTACAAGATAATACGTAGGGTCCTTTATATGTCACCCCCCATTTAGCCAATGCAGTCGTGTCTGGTTTAATTTTGTCCATTGACCACAATTCATATGGTAGGGTAACCTTATTCTTTGCTGTCGCCATATTAATCGACGTATGTCCCTTTAATGCGTGCCGATTCTTTGGAAACTTGTACAATATATACTCTTTCATATAATCATAATAATCATCTCCCATGATAGCACAATCCTTATCATAATATAGGGCATTGGCTATAGTAATCATCTCATTTAACGCACCTACAGATAGGGTATCTAAAATGGTGGCTCCGTCTGTTTGAAACAACCTAATATTTTCACGCGCGGAACGTTGTATTTTAACGGCCACCTGGCCATTAATTCGGTCCGCGGGCTCCTTAAACTCCATATCCAAATAGTCAAATATCGATTTCTCTGTTGGAAAATAGTCGGTTACCTTATTACCTTTAGCAGTGCCTACCATGTTATGCAACCCATGCTCATTTAGTGTAAATCCCATATCCAACGCACATTGTCTCTGTGCGGTATTAAAGTCCTTTGATCCAGTAAAGTATAATATGGCAAACGCGTACTCCATTGGCGGCGAATACATAAAATCAATTCTACGGACCCCTTCCCCCGGCAAATGGCCTAGGGTCATGCTCTTGGTATCTCCTCTCGTCAATACGTGCATAATCAGCCCGCTTGAAATCAGGGCATCCATAAACTGATTAAAGGTCTCGATATTATTATGCCTGTTTGTAATAATAACGTCAATGTCCCCTGAGGTTGTTGCTCCGCGCCTAAAGGACCCCACTATTTCAAACGTGGTCCCACTAGGGAAATTAGTAAGCATCGTGGTAATAGTATCTTTATACCTAATTATTTCTTCCCTTGGTATTCTCTGTTCAATGTCATCCAAATATTGCAATCCCAATTTCTGCGCAGAGGTAAGCCCCTTCTGATTTATTAATAATTTTTCAATAGAATCAATGCCTTGCTGGATAAGTTCCGCAGCTTTCTTCGGACCGATCCCATATACTTTTGTCAGTATTACAACGGGATCAGTCTTATACTTTTCAATAGTTGTTACACTACCCACATGGAGATATTCCTCCAATTTAGCCATGATGGTCTTGCCTATACCAGGTAAGGTGCCTATTTGACTTAAGGATGTTATATCTGATGGGTATAATTTAATTGACTCTAGTGCCTTACGATAGGCCCTCGCTCGAAATGGCTCTCCCTTACTGTCCATAATTTTCGCCAAATCCCCCAGAATAGATATAAACTGGGTGTTATATACCTCTGTCATTGTATAATAAGTACTACATATGTATCTAATATAGTTTTGAGTTATATAATCTGGTTTACTAGATATAAATATACTAGTATATAATAGATGAATAATGACATAGATATTGATACGGAATTAATGCATATTCTTGCAGTGCCCGCACATACTAATTCACTCCAGGATAGATTGCGGCGAGAGTTTAATATTCCACATAAACGTGTGCAGGTACAACGAACTAGACGAACTAGGCGGACACGCAAGCGCATTACTAAACGTCGTCCCAAATAGTATAGAGAATCAATATAGTAACAGGTGGTGTTATATATATAACATGGATTATCTAGCAAAACAAAATCCGCATGCTAGGGATAACCATATACTATTTGACGAACCAACGCACACATATACTATCGATGGAGATAGCAATTATGTATCGGTGACCACTTTAAATGGTAGACATTTCAAGAAATTTGATTCCGATGCTATTATTACGTGTATGATGAAAAGTCCCCGTTGGCCACAAAGTAAATATTATGGACAGTCTCGGGAAGAAATAAAGACGGGATGGGATAAAAATAGAGATGAGGCAGCATCGGCTGGAACAAAAATGCACTACGACATTGAATGTTATTTTAATAAAGTGTCTGTTATAAATGATTCCATTGAATATAACTTTTTTATTGACTATCAGAAAGATAATCCCTTTACTCCCTATAGAACCGAGTGGACTGTATGGGATAAGGAATTAAAACTGGCGGGATCGATTGATATGGTGTATGAAAATCCAGATGGAACTCTTATGATATATGACTGGAAACGGTCAAAGGAAATCGTTAAAAATAAACGATTTGCTGAATTTTCTACCGTGTCATACCTTGACCACATTCCTGATACAAATTATTGGCACTATGCACTACAACTTAATACATATAAGGCCATCGTTGAAAAAAATTATGGTAAAAAGGTTACTAAAATGTGCTTGGTTTGTTTACACCCCACTCAGAAAAGTTACCTATTATATGATGTACCTGATTTGTCCACGGAATTAGCCCTCATATTTGCGGCTAGAAAAAACGAACTAGACAAGTAATTTGATTAGAATATTATATGAACCCAATATGAAACCCAATATGAAACCCAATATGAAACACAATAATAATCTACTTAAACATATTATCATGATATTCAACTATATGTATAATATCATGGGCATGGAAATAAGTAGTTCCCTACAAACCATTATGTATTCGTGTTTCTTTATAGGCATGTGTTTTGTTGGGACAGATAGCCTATTCTTTAAAGGTCGTGATTTATATCGAAAACTTACTATAGAGACGGATAATTTAGATAGTGATGTAATTGATGTATCCATGGCATACACTCGCAAACACTATGAGGAATTTCGTGCATTACAAAGTCCTTCCTTAGAGGAAGAGTACTTGCGGTCGTTGATACATATCTTTGAGCGCGACACAACCCCAAATGGAGATATTATTATTTCTTATAATCATAAAAATTCGGTATTTAATATTTGGAGTGATAATAAAAATATTCCTTATTTTATTCTTGATTCTTTAGCCCAATTGTATAGCATTAAACATAATTGTAAATCTATATGTATAGATTATGATAACGAATATGATAAGGCTCTCCTTCTTTCAAAGGAAGACGAGCATATCAAACCAATAGAGCCCGTTGTTATAAAACCCATTAATTCTGTCTTTGCTACATATAAAAGTTATAACATGAATACTAAGGATGCTAATCGTAACACGTCTACCATTAAAAAAATATATATTATACCCGAATGTAGTAACAAGTTCAGACATTGTGGGAAACTATATGAATGGGAACAAACCATCGACGAAACAAGGCCAAAGGAAGAAGCACCACTTCTGGCGGTTCCGGGGTCAAGAAATACGCTATCGTGGAAGGAATTTCAAAGTATGCAGTTACAAAAAACCAAGCATCTTAAAATAGAATATTAATATATATGGCAAATGATAAATCGTTATTGGCACAATTAATTATGGATGCTTTTCTTGCTGCTCTTGGTATTATGGACAGGGCAACACCAAGAGATATAATAAGCGACATTTATCCAGAAGTTAGAGCATCCTGGGATGAACTAATTCCTAATGTAACTAACAATATAAATATAAATATATCATTATTAAAAAAAGCTCTTACGGATAAAGAACTAAGAGAAGCATTACGAGAAGCAATTCCCGTAATATTAGAAACAATTGCCCTAACATATAAGGAGTTGGGACCACATATCGGTATATTAACTACAGAAATATGGAAAACTATCGAGGAGGTTAACGAAAAATCTATTATAGGATTTTCTGCCGCATTGACTAACACCGTTCGTACTATTATAGTATCAGTACTACCTTTTTCTTGTATTTGGATTATTGTATTTACCATAACAGACGTATTTAATACTATATTGACAGCGTATGTAACACCTTCCATTAAATTAACAGGAGAAATAGCCAGCAATGTTATTGTCGCGGCAAAGAATAGCGAACCAATTATACAACAACACCTACCTAAAATTCAAGAGGCGGTAGATAAAATTACTTTGGGTGTTACTTCCGGAGTACCCCCCATGGACAAGACCTCTGTTGCTGCAGCAACGGGAGCAGTAGCAGCACAAGCAACACAAGCAGTAACACAAGCAGTAGCAGCACAAGCAGCGGTAGCAACAGGGGGTGCCCCAAATAAAAAAAAACGATATAGTTCGGCTAAAAATAAACGATTTATTGATAAAACCTATAAGCGCATTAGAAGGTCCATGATTCGGTTTACTAGAAGAACCCTGAAATAATTATTATATTACATCGTCTTAGTTTTTTTAACCCATTCTAAGAACCCGTTCGATTTAATTAAATTAAAAGAAGACTCAAGATGTTCTCGGGCTATATTAAGTACCAACTGCTCTTGTTCAGATAAGGACTGGATATATTCGTCAATATACTGTTCGAGTGGGTCCATGGTTGTAATATACTACTTTATTACTGTTGTGTATCAATTTTTCATTATTATCTTGATACAAAGCATAATATCGGATTGCTCATTCTAACAGTACTATCATTTATCATTTTAGTTATACTGGTATCTATTGTATATCCATGCTGTATTAACCAAGTAAAGATCAACGGGATATCATCTGGTCTAGCATATTCTAATATATTATGGGGATTCATCACTATATTCCCGCATGTTTTATATGGGTCGCATTCATTTCCTTGCTGGAAGGTTGATAGTTTGGGAAGGACCGTTCTTTTAACTATCTGTGATAGAGGAGACCCAGGGGAAGGCATTCGGTCGAGAGCAAAGGCTTTTATATAACACTTAGAGGTGCTTATATAAAAGGGTATGGACAGTAACGAGTATGTCTCGGGCATGTATACAGTGGTATTATATTTAAAGTTTTCAATTTACCGAAAAATTGAATTGTCGAACAATTATAATAATATACTTATACCAGAATCTCAATCATGTCTATTTATCGGTTTAAACTAGACGCGACAGTAATCGAGTTGGTGACGGCTTTCGCCAAGGTTCACCAATTTGATTTGCGTGTTGACTATAAAAAATATTGGATTGAGTGGTGTGAAGAAAATGACCTTTTACTGCAAACCGAAATTGATAGGCTACAACGGCTTGGGTATACCGGCAAGGTAGTGGATAAAATATATAAGGCGGGTAGGTATTACTTTCGCAATAAAACTACGGAAAAGACTGTTCCGAAGGAACGACGTACTTATATTAATATGAGTGTCGAGGTAATTATTGCTATTGACCAACACATTAATGATTCTTATACCAAAGATCAATTCACTCCCGCCCAGGGGTATATTTGGTTTATTACGCAACATCAGGAAGTTCTTTTGCGAGAGGTAACTCAATTGATTCTAGCACACCCGAACTTGCAAACTAAAGAAATCAACCTAAAGATTAAGAAGACATATAAAAATAGATATTTCATTATTTCGAAAATTATTTAATCTATTCTACGTATCCCCATTATTTTTTTAGTGTAATGAAATGGTATATGAGTAAACTATTAAGTCAAGGAGGTTTTGGGTGTAATTTCTACCCATCCACCAAGCGCATTGAGCAAAACACCATAAATACTCCCGTGATAACTAAAATACAACTTAAAGGATTTACCTCAAATAATCACAAATATATTGGCAATATAATACGTAAGGTAAAAGGGTACGACCTATATTTTATACCTGTTTTGAGCGACAGTTCGATAGATATACGGGAATCTACAAACAACGACCTTGTCAAGTGTGACATAATTAATGGTATGAATAAGGAATATGTGGCATCGCAATTAAAATACTACAAGTCAATTGACCTTATTACTTTATTAAAACGGCAAACGGATAAGGAAGTTATTTTGACTTTGACAGATACATATAGTTACCTATTACAGGCCTTGAGTAAATTACAATATATTAATGTGGTGCATTTTGATATTAATTTAGATAATATTGTTTTTATAGACGATACGTGGACTCCTCGAATAATAGAATTTGGATTATCCATTCCGATACCCATTTTAACCAAGGAAAATATTAAAAAATATTTTTATGCCTATTCAGCCAATAAGTATGCATGGGCATTAGAAATTCATATTATTAATTATATATTGCATTGTACTAGTGTAAATTTAACCAATGCTGATGCTACCACTATTGTAGATGCGTATATCACACATAATAAACACATACATGTCTTACCTGAACATTATGAATCAGAGTTCAAATCGTCATGTGTTATACAGATCAATAAATTTGTCGGCATGGATAGACAAAGGGTCCTTGATTTATTATTACAATATTATTATACCTGGGATACTTATTCGCTCAGTATTGTATATTTACGATTAATGCATCGATTGTTCATTAAATCAAATAGTACATTTATTCCTTTATTTAACGAATTACTATTAATAAATATTAATCCAAATCCAGAGATTCGTCTATCTATAATAGACACACGCAATAAATTTAATGAGGTATTCTATAATAATATGAATATTAAAGAATATCAAATTCTAAGTCATTCACTCGTCGTTGACTGACGTTGATGGTGTTTTTTTACTTTTTTACTTTTTTACTTTTTTTACTTTTCCTAGTACCTTTTTTCATTGTGCGCGGTTTCTTGGTTCCTTTACCTCGACTTGTTTTCTTTTTCTTCGTGGCTACGCTTGGGGTCGCGTATAGAAGTTTCTTTTTACACGATTCGCATACGTCTACTGTTTTAAGTAATTCTTTTATAGAGGAACTAGGGGAATCTACGCCCGCTTCCTCTTCCACCGCGTCATGTTTGTTGGATATCGCCTTAATCTTTTTTTTACGCGCCTTAATACTACTGGGGTCTGTCTTTCCCTGAGAAAATTCTGTATCAGAACCATCCTTTACGCCTTTCCATCTACTAGCCGCGGCCTTGAATGCGCTTTTATGATCCCCTGTTTTACCTGCCTCCTTATCTTGTTTAAATTTGGCAATCATTACTTTTACTAATTCTATGTATGTGATTGGTTTTTTAGCCATTATATAATAACTCACTATTAAAAGATAAAATTGAGACAATAAATCATATAATATGGAATCAAACATGAGTTTTCAACTCAGTGAAAGTTTATACCCGGTGGACGAAGTTATTGGAACC
>Ga0105053_10003467_pt1 | contig 23970 bp, 17 predicted proteins | sample BON01_FD_78093 | JGI IMG/M metagenome (GOLD analysis project Ga0105053, IMG submission 78093) | Freshwater microbial communities from Lake Bonney liftoff mats and glacier meltwater in Antarctica - BON-01 | ecosystem: Environmental > Aquatic > Freshwater > Ice > Glacier meltwater | place: Lake...
CCCCCTCCCCGCCGTCTCCCTCCCCGCCGCCTCCCTCCCCGCCTCCGCCCTCGCCGCCGCCACCCTCTCCACCTCCGCCTTCTTCGCCTCCCTCTTCGCCTCCTTCTTCCCCGCCGCCTCCTTCTTCCCCGCCGCCGTCCCCGCCTCCTCCACCGCCTCCAAAGTCCAGTGATTTTTCAAGCCACCCAAACTCCAAAAACCCATATGCGAAAAAACGCTTTTTTCGATGAAAGACGATGTTCCCAACTCACCCTTTGAGCGTTCAAAGATCCGCGATGACTTTTCAAGACAACTCCGAAAACTCATATGCGAAAAAAGCGTTTTTTTCCACGAAAGGCGAGCAAAATGCCCTCAATATTTGTTAACATGTCACGCGAATATGAGCACTGGCAAGTCCCACTTCGACACACACCCACGTTTCCGGCTGTACCCACGCACCGGCTTCCTTTTTACTCAGAAGACACGGCCGCCTCCTCCCCAGCCTCCTCGGCGGCGGGGGTGTCCTTGCGCTTGCGCGGGCCGAGCGCGTTCTCGAAGTCCTTGACCGCGAACGGGATGTAGCGCTCGCGCGGGAGGAAGCAGAGCTCGCGCACCAGGACGCTGACGATCACGTCGCCCTTGAGGTCCATGCGGAAGAGCTTCGAGGCGACGCGGTTCTCGACCTGCCCGTTGGGCGAGAAGTGCACCGTGATCTGCCGGTCCTTGGGGCGGAAGCTCGTGCGCTTGATGTCGACCCGCGTCGCCTCCGCCGCCAGCAGACCCTTGATCCGCCGCCAGCAGACCCTTGACGTCGAGCTGGCCGCGGGCGTCGAGCGGCACGTCCACCGGCTCGATGGCGCCGTCCTTGCCGCTGCGGATGACCACCGCGGCGACGCTGGAGTGCGAGTTCAGGCACTGCTCCTGCCACTCGGCCGGGGTGAGCGACCCGCCAAAGTGCACCAGCTTGTCCAGGTCCGACAGCGCGGCCACGGGCATCACACCGCCGAGGGCCTCGCAGATGTGCGCCACCACCTGCGGCCGGGTGGCGTCCTCCGCGTCGAGCGACGCCATCACGCTCTCCCAGTTGCAGTAGTGGCCCTTCTTCTGGATCTTGTCCTTGGAGATGATCGGCATGTAGCACGCGGGCCCGGGCGGCAGAGTCATGCCGGTGCGGTTGCAGGTCTTGAAGACGCGGCCGGAGATGGAGCGCTTTCCCATGGTAGAAGGCTGTTGGAGGAGGTTGCTGGCACCGTCATCCATGGTCTGTAATCTGACACAGGCCAGCCAAAATTCACGAAATAAATGCACGAGCCCCCTTTTCCCATCGTCGATATGCTTTTTTTTCTCAAGCGCAAAGATTTTTTTCCGGAGTTGGCTTGAAAAGTCATTGGACTTTGAAAGTTGAGGGTGTCGCTGAGCTCGAAGGGTGGGTTTGGGAAGATCGCCCTTTCGTCGGAAAAAAAGAGTTTTTTCTCAAATGTTTTTTTTCATAGTTGGCTTGAAAAATCATTGGACTTTGAAAGTTGAGGGGTCGCCGAGCTTTGCACCGGTGGATGTCGCCGAGCTCGAAGGGTGGGTTTGAGAAGATCGCCCTTTCGTCGGAAAAAAGCGTTTTTTTCTCCTATGTTTTTTCCATAGTTGGCTCGAAAAATCATTGGACTTTGAAAGTTGAGGGGTCGCCGAGCTTTGCACCGGTGGATGTCGCCGAGCTTGAAGGGTGGGTTTGAGAAGATCGCCTTTCGTCGGAAAAAAAGCGTTTTTTTCTCATATGTATTTTCCAGAGTTGGCTTGAAAAATCGGCGACATCCACCGGTGCAAAGCTTAACCCACCCTTCGAGCTCGGCGCCCGGTGCCGGCGACCGGTGCAAAGCTCGGCGACCGGTGCAAAGCTCGGCGACCCCTCAACTTTCAAAGTCCAATGATTTTTCAAGCCAACCCTGTAAAAAAAATATGAGGAAAAACGCTTTTTTTCCGACGAAAGGCAATCTTCCCCAACCCACCCTTCGAGCTCGGCGACATCCACCGGTGCAAAGCCCGGCGCCCCTCAACTTTCAAAGTCCAATGATTTTTCAAGCCAACTCTGGAAAAAACATATGAGAAAAAAACGCTTTTTTCCGACGAAAGGCGATCTTCCCCAACCCACCTTTCGAGCTCGGCGACATCCACCGGTGCAAAGCCCGGCGCCCCTCAACATTCAAAGGAGTTGGGGAAGATCGCCTTTCGTCGGAAAAAGCTGTTTTTCTCATATGTTTTTTCCGGAGTTGGCTTGAAAAATCATTGGACTTTGAAAGTGAGGCGCCGAGCCTCCAACCGCGGGGCGCTTGGGACAGCGCTGCGAAAGGCTGCCAATCGCGTTGGGGGGGCGGGCCGGCTATAAACAGATCACGGACCCAAACCCAGGACGATGTGAGCGGCCGTTGCACACTGATATCCCGCGCGCGACTCCATCGAATGAAAGTGCCGTGTACCGTCGTTCCCCCAATGATCTCCAGGGGGCGCCAGTCCTAGCATGTCGGCTGGATTGGAACGCGGACGCCCTTCCACATTTGTTGGTACCATTTTCTGAACCGCAATACCACGGTCTGAGCTCGTATGTCCATTTGCATAAATACTCAAAAAATATATCATACACATCCTTATTCACAATGTGATGTTCAGCTTTCTCGACGCGAGGGCCATCTGGATGATGCGCGCGCTGACGTCTTCATCAGACATCGTCATGTGAGACGAGTTTATCATCATCACATCAGAGCTCACGCCAAAGGTAGACACCCCAAAGTCTATAAGACGAGGCGCTCCGTCCACGATCAATATGTTCTGAAAATGTGCGTCGTTGTGCGATATGCCTGCTGCATTAAGATCCTCTATCATGGCCCGTACACGTTTGATCATCGCAATGCTTTCAGCTTGAGACGCTGTTCTGATATACTCGCGCAACGTCGGGCCAGTCAAGCGCTCCATCACGATGATGTAAAACGCCCCCATATGGGTAGGGAAACATGTGAACGCGTCGACTACTTTGGGGCCGATGCCGAGCTCGCCTGCGCGAATCGAGATGTCTCGAACCGCTTCAATGCGTGCCCGGACATTGACGTTTCCAAGTGTCAACGGGTTTTCAGTTTTAATAAACGTCTCGATTTTTTCGATTTTGGCACACAGATCATCGCCCAGCGCGAACACAGACCCAAAAAACCCACTACCCAGTTTTCCCTTTACTCTCAAACCCTTGAATGCAATCTTCTTCGCGATGCACGCCTGAACCGCGAAAACGTCCGCGCTGGATAGCTGCGCCCCTAAAAGCCGTAACGAAACTGTACGGGCATTTAGGACCCCGCCCTCCGCGGGCGAGGTCATGTGTGCTTAGGCGCTCAAAGGCCCAGCGTCACTGTTGTATTGGTCGAATTCAGCGTCAATCTCGTCCACCTCCTCGGCGTCTTCCTCACGGAGGATGCGCAGAGCCTTCTGGTAGATGTTGACGGCGGCGTTGTAGTCGCGGTGAAGATGGGCTCCGCAATTTCCGTTGCTGCAACGGCGGAGATCCCTGCACTCGCGACTACACAAGGAACGGCGAAAGCGTTCCAACACGTCCGAATCGCTGGTGGACGTGGCCTTCTTCTTCATCAGACGCTCGCGGAGCTTCTGGTCCGCCGGTTCGCATGAACCGCACGATTCGCCGCACAGTGTGCACGTCTTGGAGGTGTAGTGCTCCGGCGTCACCAGGATCAAGAAGCGCTTCGCCAACCTCTTGGCCAGTCCGAGCGTGCAGCCGGCGCTCGGCCTTATCGAATCCTTCTTCCGCCTGATGCAGCCGTTTGAACGTCTTGAGGAGTCGCTTGTAGAAGTGCAGGAAGAGGTTGGTATTGTACGTCGTCACAAAGGACCGCGTGGTGGCGTTGAACACCTGGTCCAGTCCGCTGCGCGACGGTCGTGCCGCATCCGCCAGGAAGTCGCGCCTCGTCTCAGTGAGAAGCGGGTACGGCTGGAGCGTGTCCCTCGGTCCCGTGGTCACCTCGTTCAGAACGGCTCGCACAAAGGTCTGATCGACTACCGGCACGCGAGTTGTCGCTCCGGTGTCTGCACACCGCGTCAGGTAGCGACAGATCAGTTCGGTGGCGTCGACCTTGATGGCGTGGATGTCGGACACACGGGAGGCCAGACCCTCCGCCAGTTCGGAGTTCGCGAAGGCCGACCGCCGTCCACAAAACCGAGTCGCATGAGAGGACGCATCTTCTTCGTCTTCCTCCATGGATAATAACGCTCAAGATTATCGGGCACGCCGGCTGTCCGCGCCTGCGCTAATCTGACAGCGCCTGGATTTTAAGCCCGATGCGGTGCCCAAATGCCAGAATAAAAAGGTTGCGAAGCACCGTAACTCGCTGCTCATAACAGAAAGAAAGTCGTCGGAAGGCCTGGAGGTGCGCGAAAGCGTGTTCGACGACCACTCACTTTGCATTGGACTTCCTGGTGGTCTTGGTCCTTCTCCTGAAGATGCGGTCCCTCACCTTCCGTTCGGCGCACCGGGTGCAATTTGCTCGCGAGTCGTACCCGCGGTCTGCCCACAGCTCAATCCCTTCCAGCTTGATCCACCTTGAGTCCAACGATGCATCGAGAAGGACAACATCCGGACGATTCGACGGGTCGAAGCGCAACCCGTACACCACTCGGCACTCGTCGGTGACGATGCTCACCTTGCACCCCTGCCGACCACGATCGGTGTGATTGCGGCCAGTATCTGGGCGGCGACCATGTCGGTTTCGGATGTGGCTGGAGTCCAGAAGATGCCTCTTGGGCGGTTTAAGTTTGGTATACGTTTGCAGTGCACGCTGGTACGCCTCGCTTGCAATAAAACTATGCGTTCAAACACGCTTGAAAGCCTCATTTATTATATGAATATAGTTTCGTTACAGGTCACTAGAATGACCGTGTTGGCGTCTTGGAGCAACAGACGCTTTTACCGGTCCAGCACAATCCCCTGCAGGAGCAGAATCGCAATATCCGACTTGTGTGAGATTTGCTTGAGCGGGGGGGCGAGGCTTTCTCGTGCGTGCACTCGGCGGATGATGGGGTCGATGATTTCATATAAACGGCCCAGATCGATCGTGACGGCATCACTCATGCTTTACGGTGTAACGAAAAACCCCCCAGGGACGGGGAGAACAAAATTATCATCGTTTTTCCCAATCAAAAAACGCATATTCACAATCGACGATTCTCAGGACCAAGATGTCGTCAGCGTCTCTTGACGGTGCTCCAAGATCCAGTGCATCACCTCCAGATGGCCGCCCGCACCTGATGTTCATCGATACTGTTCAAATTTGTGCACAATATAATAAACACATCCAATGCCGGGCAAGAGTTATGAAGAAGAGCTGCTGCCCAAAAAGTTGATGGAAAAAGAGCTGCTGGAGAAGGAGTTGCTTGAAAAAGAAATGCTGGAAGACCTCAGACCAAGACTCAGCAAAGTCCAAATTTTGGCCGCCTGTCATTGCGAATTTTACGGCAACCCAATTTGTGCAGAAATCGCCGATCACAAGTGTACCCAAACTACGGGGTTTGTGCAGTGCAGCACGGCGGATGATGGCCACACACCAACTGAACAGGCCGCGCTCATACGCAGTTGTCTAAAAAAAGCGTGTTCTTCCGATGCAGGCCAAATGTAATTATTCCGCCTCCTTTTACGGAAATGCATGTGATAAATCAGGACAAAACGCATTTTACGGTGTGTGCCGGCCGAACTGAGGTTCAAATCCATCTAACGGTGTCTGAAAACGTACCAATGTGCCCTAAGAAGTCGGTGTCTACCGGAGACGATTTCATTTCCAGGGAGTCATCGTCAGATTGTGAGCACCGGCCTCACATACCGAGTGCGGGAAGCAAACCAGAGAAATGAGGGGGCGATGGACGATGCGCAATACCAGCTGCACGCGACCGGGTTGTTGTGCTCGGGCAAGCTGAGCAAGCTCCTGGACGAGAGCAGCGACCCCGATTTCCCCGACAGCGCCGGGTACAGCGCCAAGTACAAATTCGCCGGAAAGGGGCTCGCGGTGCGGTGCGACGGCCTGTTTTTCCGAATGATCCTGGACAGCTCCTACAACGACGCGTTTCACCTGCACGCCGACGGGCAGTGCTTCCTGCACTACGTGTGCGGCAACGTGGAGGAGCTCCGCCGGCAGAAGGGGCTGGCCGCGGGGGCGCTCGTGACCGTCGTGCTCTCCCGCAAGCCGAGCTACGGCAAGGGAGAGAAGCATGTGGTGATGCACGGCCGGTTCGACGGCATCATGATCAACACGTCGCAGAACGCCGACGGCGCCGAGTGTCAACGGGAGTACTCCAAAATCGCGATCCTGCGCGTGAAGACGCCCGACCACCCCCCGGCCGCTCCCCTCGCCGCCTCGGACGCGCCGCCGCCCGACGCGGACGACCCCCCCCGCGAGCGCGACGCCACGGGCACCGACGCCCTCGCCGGCGACCCCTTCCCCGACGACTGCCAGCACATGGTGTTCGACACGGAGAGCGCTCCGCCCGACCCGTCGGGCCGGGCGATCACCGCGCACCCCATGCTGCAGGTGGGCTACGTCATGACCAGCCACGACTTCCGGGAGACCCTGGAGCAGTGGGAGGCCGTGCTGCGGTACCCGGGCGACGTCTGGACCGGCAACTCCACCGAGGATTCGGTGCACAAGTTCCGCCTGAAGCGAATGAAGCTGGGGCAGGACGCGTTCGGCGTGGTCGAGCGCATGTACGCGGCCATCGACCGGGTGACGGGCTGCATCGTGGCGCACAACGCGGACCACGACCTGCGGCAGCTGGAGCGGTCGGCGGAGAGCGCCGGGTACACGCGCGTGAAGCGGCCGGTGCGAGTCTTCGACTCCATGAAGTGCGCGGGGCGGATCATGTCGTTCATGAAGGGCGCGCCGGGCGGCGGCGGCGGGGCGCGGTACCCGACGCTGAAGCTCCTGGCGCAGGAGCACGGGATGGCCTCGCTCGGCGGGGCCTTCCACGAGGCCCTGTACGACGCCGCGACGCTGGCGAAGATCGTGAGGCAGTGGCCGCTCGAGCTGATCAGCATTTTCACGTACGTGGTGGACGTCTGATGAAGGGGGAGCATATGTCAAATAGTGCTATAAATAGATCTAAATATTTCGTAATATGGAGGTTTTCGTGAGTCAGATTGCGACACCTGCTTGGAAAAAGGCAGCCCGGCGCGAGCGATGTGCCTGCACTGGTGGTGGTGGTGGTCGGCAGACTCACGGGCTTACCGGCGGTCCGCGGAGGCGCCGGCGCGGACGATCGCCATCGCCACCCCGTGCTGCGGCGAGCGCGGCGGCACCGTCACGCTCGCGACCAGCCGCCCCGGGACGTTCCGGTGGCACCGCGCCGACGGGCAGGTCTATCCGGACCCCGTCGCGTCCGACCCCCAGGGCGCGCGCGTCGACGGCGTGCTCCCGGGCGACTACACGGTGGCGTTCGAGCCGTCGGGCAGCGGCGCAGCGGAGGAGCTGCTGCTCCGGGTCACGGAGAGCCGGGTGCCCACCATCATCGGGTACCGCGTCCGCGCGGCGTCCGGCGAGTGGAGTCGCGACGGCGAGGTCACCGCCCTGACCAACCTGCGCGACGTCGACGTAGCGTCCCTCACGTGGAGCTCCGGCCACCAGACCAGCGGGACCACGCTGCGCGGGGTCCGCCCCGGCGAGTACGTGGCCGTCGTGACCACTGTGAACGACGCTCTCACCTCGTGCATTCACGCCTGCGCACCCGCCCGCGTCCCAGTGCGAGTGGGCTGAGTGCTGCGCGCGCGCTGGAATTTCGGGCGCATGGGGGTAAGTATGGTTGCGCGCAAACTGTTCATCGTTCCAGTGAGCGACGACGCCCTGCCCCTGGTGCTGGCCATTCTGCAGCGCGAAGCGTGGAACTTTGACCAGGACGGCCTCCCGCCGCGTCTGCTGGGCGATACGCGCACGCTGAAGATTGCAGAAGTTGCAGCCGGCAAGAGCCGCATCCTGTCGGTCTCCTTCCAGCTGCAGGAGGGCGAGTTGCTGGAGAAGTACACACCGGCGATCGCCGCGTGGCTGCACTATGCCTGGGGTCTGGTGGGCAACATCCTGGACGAGACGATGATACTTAATTCGCGGATCGAGTGGGCCAATGAGGACGATTGGCTCGGCGCCTTTGTCAGCCAGTACGTCGAATCCGTGAGAGAAATCGAGCCGCTGGCCAAGGTATCCGACCGGGACTTTGACGCCGCTGCCAAGGTTATGCAGGCTAATGTGCGGAGCAGTTCTCCCTCGGGTCGGCTGGGGCGGCGGCTGAGGCGCCTGTTCTGAACGAGCATGGAAGGTTTGAACGGGAAAAATTAGGGGCGGGAGTGTCACGCACAAAAATCAGAAGTGACAGCAAAGAGCATGGCGCCCGCATCCAATTTGTTCACAGTCATAGTGGCAGCGGTAGTGGTAGGAGTTGGCGCTGTACTCCTTTTCACCATGTTGCCATCGGACAACTCGTTGCCGGCAGTGATGCTCAAAATTGTGCTCTTAGCGATTGGAGTCGCGATGGTGGTCGCGCCACTCAAGTCCTTCCTGTCCGGACGCGAGGCGCAGCGCGCGCACACCAACACGCTCGTCCGCAGCATGCGCGAAGTGGCGTGGGACTCGAAGGACGCGGCGACCGTTGTGAAGGGGGCCGTCCCGGCTGCGGATAAGTTGGTGCGGAGTCTGCCCGGAAAAGCCCGCCGCCTGTCGAAATCGACGGTGAACTTCCTGACACCTTGGCGCCCGCTTGATGGTGTTGCTGCTGCTGCGCCCGCTGCTGCTTCTCAATCGCCGTGGAATCACACTCGCCCTTTTTTAAAAATGTGGTTTTGAAATGAATAAAAAGCGCAATACAACGCAGCACGCGGGCGGGGCTGTTCGAGCTGGGTCGGCGCAAGGAGTGGACGGCGCTCCGGCGGCCGCTCACCCGCGCCGAAGCCAGCAAGTTTCGAGCCGACTTCGATCACAAGGCGGAGTCGCTGTGCGCCGTGGACGTCGCAGCGCTGCGCGCGGACCTGGGGTGGCAGCAGCCGCTGCGGGCGGTCACGACGGCGATCGAGTCGAGCCGGCCGCGTACGGAACAGCCGGTGTAGGCATGTATTTTCCCATTGAAAAAAGGGATTTTCCTTGAGCTGAAAAACAACTCACGCACACCACTCACACACGGGGCCCAGCCCGCGGTGGCGCGGCTGCAATGCGCGCCGCCATCACCTCCGGGTTGGAAGTGAGTTGGACCAGCACGCCCGCTCGTGGCCGCCAGGGGTGCAGAGCGGCGGCCGGCATTGTTCGCAAATGGTTCGAGAAGGAACGGGTTTCATTGTTGAAAACTCACCCTTCAAGCTCGACGACATCCACGGTGCGAGCTCGGCGACCTCCTCAACTTTCAAAGTCCATTGAAGCTTCAAGCCACCCAACCTGGAAACAAGAGATCCGGAAAAAAAGAGCTTTTTCTGTTTTTTCCAATAAAACGCGGTGTTGAAAACTCACCCTTCAAGCTCGACGACATCCACGGTGCGAGCTCGGCGACCTCCTCAACTTTCAAAGTCCATTGAAGCTTCAAGCCACCCAACCTGGAAACAAGAGATCCGAAAAAAAAGAGCTTTTTCTGTTTTTTTCGATAAAACGCGGTGTTGAAAACTCACCCTTCAAACTCGACGACATCCACGGTGCGAGCTCGGCGACCTCCTCAAGTTTCAAAGTCCATTCAAGCTTCAAGCCACCCAACCTGGAAAAAAGAGATTTTTCAGTCTTTTCCGATAAAACGCGGTGTTGAAAACTCACCGGACTAGCTCGTCACGTGAGCCACGCGCGCACTCGCTCAATCTTCACGCTGTACTCACCCACACACACATGTTGGGCAAAGTGCTCGCGCTCGGATGGTGGAAGTCCGAGCAGTCGCGCGTGCACGTCCTGGACGAGTGCCACGGTGGATGACGTGTAGACAAGATTGCGCACGCAATCGGTGGAGGTCAGGCGCAGCACGCCTATGACCGCATCTGCCCACGACGGTGATGAAATCCGACTGGCCACGCCATCGCACATGATGCTCAAGACGTCGATGCCGGCGTCATTGAACGTGGGCAACCCGCCCCAGAAGCGCTCCGCGCCCGGGCCGGCGATGGCCGCGGCCACGCCGCCCTTCGTGAAGGTGACGAGAGCCTTGCCGGTGATACCGAACTCGCCCTTGAGCGCGCGCAGCCCGTCCCAGAAGCGCTCCGCTGACGGGCCGGCAATGGCCGCCGCTACACCACCCTGCACGAAGGTGACGAGGGCCTTGTCGGTGATGCCGAACTCGCCCTTGAGCGTGCACAGCCCGTCCCAGAAGCGCTCTGCGCCTGGGCCGGCGATGGCCACGGCCACGCTGTTGTTCATGAAGGTGACGAGAGCCTTTCCGGTGATGCCGAACTCGCCCTTGAGCGTGCGCAGCCCGTCCCAGAAGCGCTCCACGCCCGGGCCGGCGATGGCCGACGCCACGCTGTTACTCATGAAGGTGACGAGGGCATTGCCGGTGATGCTGAACTCGCACTTGAGCGTGCACAGCCCGTCCCAGAAGCGCTCCGCGCCCGGGCCGGCGATGGCCGACGCCACACTGCCCTTCATGAAGGTGACGAGGGCCTTGCCGGTGATGCTGAACTCGCCCTTGAGCGTGCGCAGCCCGTCCCAGAAGCGCTCCGCGCCCGGGCCGGCGATGGCCGCGGCCACGCTGCACTTCATGAAGGTGATGAGGGCCTTGCCGGTGATGCCGAACTCGCCATTGAGCTTGCGCAGCCCGTCCCAGAAGCGCTCCGCGCCCGGGCCGGCGATGGCCGCGGCCACGCTGTCTTGCATAAAGGTGACGAGGGCCTTGCCGGTGATGCCGAAGTCGCCCTTGAGGGTGCGCAGCCCGTCCCAGAAGCGCTCCGCTGACGTGCCGGCGATGGCCGCCGCCACCCCCCCCTGCATGAAGGTGACGAGGGCCTTGTCGGTGATGCCAAACTCGCCCTTGAGCCTGCGCAGCCCGTCCCAGAAGCGCTCCGCAGACGGGCCGGCGATGGCCGCGGCCACGCTGCACTTCGTGAAGGTGACGAGGGCCTTGCCGGTGATGCCAAACTCGCTCTCGAGCGTGCGCAGCCCGTCCCAGAAGCGCTCCGCGCCCGGGCCGGCGATGGCCACCGCGGCGCTGCTGTTCATAAAGGTGACGAGGGCCTTGTCGGTGATGCTGAACTCGCTCTTGAGCGTGCGCAGCCCGTCCCAGAAGCGCTCCGCGCCCGGGCCGGCGATGGCCGCGGCCACGCTGCACTTCGTGAAGGTGACGAGGGCCTTGCCGGTGATGCCGAACTCGCTATTGAGCGTGCGCAGCCCGTCCCAGAAGCGCTCCGCGCCCGGGCCGGCGATGGCCGCGGCCACGCCGCCCTTCGTGAAGGTGACGAGGGCCTTGCCGGTGATGCCGAACTCGCCCTTGAGCGCGCGCAGCCCGTCCCAGAAGCGCTCCGCGCCCGGGCCGGCGATGGCCGCGGCCACGCTGCACTTCATGAAGGTGACGAGGGCCTTGCCGGTGATGCCGAACTCGCCATTGAGCTTGCGCAGCCCGTCCCAGAAGCGCTCCGCGCCCGGGCCGGCGATGGCCGACGCCACACTGTCTTGCATGAAGGTGACGAGGGCCTTGCCGGTGATGCTGAACTCGCTCTTGAGCGTGCGCAGCCCGTCCCAGAAGCGCTCCGCGCCCGGGCCGGCGATGGCCGCGGCCACGCTGCACTTCATGAAGGTGACGAGGGCCTTGCCGGTGATGCCGAACTCGCAATTGAGCTTGCGCAGCCCGTCCCAGAAGCGCTCCGCGCCCGGGCCGGCGATGACCGCGGCCACGCTGCCCTTCATGAAGGTGACGAGGGCCTTATCGGTGATGCAGAACTCGCCCTTTAGCGCGCGCACCCCGTCCCAGAAGCGCCCAGCGGCCGGGCCGGTGATGGCCGCGATGAGACAGGGGTGTAAGAATGTGCACAGCGTCCGCACGTCGTCTCCACACAGGTTCCGCCTAACGTCGTCGAGTGCCTGGCACAGCTCCGGCTTCCACAGGCGCGACCTGACGCCGGTCACCTTGAGGATGCGGGCCGCGAACGCGCCGTACCGGCTGGTCAGGAAGGCGATCGCGGCAACTGTGCGTGCATCAACATCGTCGAACGCGCGGTCACCAGTGACGACCGCGACTCGCGCCCGGAGCTCGTCGAACGGCAGCTCCAAGGCCTCGGCAGTGATGCGCAGCTGCACAACAGTGTTGTGACTGTCCGTGCACACAAAGACCACGCGTGCCGCGCCCGCCTCCAGGTCGAGCCTGAACGGGTCACAGCCGCGTCGCAGCCGAAGAATAGTGCGCACCCCGGCCCTTGCCGCGATGGCGGCCGTTTTGCGGACGTCCCGCGCTACGTTCGTGTGGAAGTGCACCTCGTCGTACTCAAATACGGTGTCGTCGACCGCGCCGTCGGAGAGTCCGCACGCGTCACCGTCGCGCATGGCGCGGAGCATGTCGTCGACGGTGACATCGCGGTCGGGGCGGAGGAGCTGGCACACGCCCGCTGTCCACCGCGCCTCGGCGCGGCTGTGGACGCTGCGGACGGCGTGCTGCTCGCGCTTGCGCTTGGGCATTGCGTATCAATCACAAGCAAGTGCAAGTTAAACTGACGCCAGGCCCTCCTTTTTCACTAAAAAGTTTACGGTGTGTTTCTAACGGTGTGTTTCTAAACTAGTTTTGCACTGAGGCGGAGAAAAGTCTCCCATCCGATTCGGGACATTTTGTCAGTGTTTGTGTCAAAATACTAGACCGCACACCGTAAACTAGTTTGGCACTGAGGCGGCATCCGAGTTAATGTTTTTTGGACATTTTGCCAGTGCTCGTGGGTCAAAATACTACATCGTAAAATACGCCAATAAAGTTTAGAAACACACCGTTAACGTGTTTTGCAACACACCGTTAGAAACACACCGTTAACTTGTTTTGCAACACACCGTTAGAAACACACCGTTAATTCGGAGGCTTGTTTTCAGACATCGGGCGACTGCAGATCCATGCGGTTCGCCGCCTCCAGCAGCTCGGCTGCCACGGTGCGAAGTTGCGCGGAAACCACGCGAAGCTCACACGGCGGGGGCGGCGGGGGCGGCGGGGGCGGCGGGGGCGGCGGGGGCGGCGGGGGCGGCGGGGCGGGCGGGGGCGGGCCGCGGTTGTTGGATATGAGCGACAGGAACGCCTTCCAGGGTATGATGGCGTGCGCGCCCGTGTGATTTTTCTTGATGATTACCACTGGTGTGCGTCCATCCGCGTTCGCGGAGGACTGCTCCAGTGCCGCCCAGATATTTATTTTCTCCCTATTTTTCGCCTCGAAACTGTATGGGATGAAGGCGCGGGCCGCGGGGGAGAGCTGCACGTCCTCCCCGTTGGCGCCCGAGGACGTGGACTTGAGGTCGCCCTTCTGGAGCGACGGGAACGCCGAGTGCAGCTCGTCGACGATGAAGGTCTGCAGGCGACGGCCCTTGGCCTTGCAGGAGCTGGGACGCATGGGGAACTGGACCCCGCGAAGAGACAGCGGCGCTTCCCCCGTCCACCGCTAATCTGACGAGCAGGACCACCCCCATTGTCGGCGGGGGGGAGAGGGGGTGGGAAGTGGATGTGAGGCCCCCCTGCCGACGCCTCGCAGCGGAGAGGTGTCGAGAACATTTTGGAGGGCTGATATCAAAGCATGCCCGCGGCCACCGAGCGGTATGTGAGGGACCAGCTGGAGTCCCTGGCGAGGGCGTCGGACGTGCGCGTGAAGCTGGCCCAGTACCCGCAGCTGCAGGACTTCGCCGCGCTGGCGACCGCCGGCAACCTGCTGGGGCGCCCGGGCGACGTCATCTCCCTGCCCGACGCCGAGGCGTCCCTCGTCCGACGCTCCGACCTGAGCACGCCGGCGGACTGCTGCCAGGCGAGCACGAGCACGGAGCAGGTGGCGGCCGAGCTCTCCGAGATGCTGGCGTACGAGACCGACCTCGACGCCCTCTACAGCAATGCCGTGAAGGTGGACGACGCCAAGTACATGCGCCGGGGCGAGATCCCGGCCACCCCGGATGGGCTGGCCAGCCAGGTCGCCCTGTACCTCACGTCCGCCGAGTGCGCGGGGGGGCCTGCCTCGTCCGGCGCCGCGCTGCCGAAGCACCGGCCGAGCAGCCAGCTGCGGGTCGAGCACAGCCGGCTGCGCTGCAAGCCCAACATGAGCGGCGGGAAGTGGCAGGTGTGCTCCGACTCGGCCAACCCGGTGGACTTGACCGAGCCCCTGGCGGACGGGCTCAGCTTCCGGGGGTGGCACCACATCCTCCCGGACCTGCTCGGGGATGTGGAGCTGTACGCCTGCGGCGTGGCGGCGGCCGACGTGCAGACCGCCATCCAGGACGCCCACACCTCGGACTCGTACCACTGGCCGGTCCAGGGGCACTTTACTGACGACGACAACGCCTGGCCCAACGACTGGACGCACTGCTACTCCAAGGCGCCGAGCGGCACCACTTCGGCAGAGTGCGTCCAACGGGGTAAGTATTTGGAGGACGTTGGAAGGAATGGTCACGGTAGTCAAGCGTGCGATGGGTACCTGACGACCGGCACGCGGAGGCAGTGCACATCCACCCCCCCCTCAAACTGTGACGGGCGACGATGCTAGCGGCCGCCAAAAGGCGCCGACAAAATCGTGTGTTTGCGGCAGTTCATCAGTGGGGCAGGGACATTATACTGCACGCGAAGCCGTTGATGTCCAGCTCGGCCTGGTCCCCGCCCGAGGACATGTACGCTGCCAGCTTCACATCTTCCATGAGCTCGTCGGACACCTCGGGGCGCATGTCGCACGAGTGGATGGTGCCGGAGACGCGCTTGAAGGGGTGCGAGCCGCGCCGGCCCTCGGAGTCCGTGATGCCGCCGCTGTAGATGCAGGTGTAGTCGTTGCGCATGCTGGCGAGGTTGGCGTCGTACGCGGGGGCGCAGTTGCTGGCGTAGCCTCGCGCCACCGCCTGCCGCCGCTGCTGCTGCCGCTCGTTCAGGCCGGGCGCCAGCGGCACCATGAGGAGCTCGCACTTGATGGTGTCCGCCTGCATCGCCGTGGCCGAGTCGTCCGGCGACATGTCCGCGAACGCCTTCACCTGCACGGCGCGGTAGAGATCCGCCGCGAAGGGGGCCGTGTCGGCCGTGCACCAGGGCATGCTGCCGTTTGCGACCGCGCCGGTCAGCGTGTCCTTGCACTGGTAGTGGTAGATCGCTTTGTTGTCCTGAAACTCACATGTGCTTCCCGTGCTTCCCTTGCTCATCGGGTGGGGGTTGTCTCTGTTGAGGGGGTGCCCCGAAAAAATAATAGCTCAGGTCAAATTGGGACCATGCCATATATTTTTGAAAAATAGACGTATTGCGCGCGATTTGCGATGGAAAGAAAACGCAGTTCGGGGATTCAGCACGACACGGCCAAGCTGTCGATCCGCACAACGCTCGCGTTGCCCGTGGCAGAAGCCACGTGGCGGATGTTCAGCGCACACCGCGTCCCGGGCGGCGATGCGACCATCGAAAACGACGTGTACGCCGTGACGGTGAAATTGAAGCTCGCGCTGCGGAAATGCGAGTCTGCGCTCAGACGGGCGTTTGTCTGCACCAGTGGGAACGGGGTCAATTGTCTACTCCAGTAGTGCCGATGGGCCGAGCAGGTGCAGCTCCCCCCGGGAGTGGAGCCCGGGACTGGTGCGCACGCCAGCATGATCGCTCCGTACTCCCATGATTTCGAAGTGCGGTAGCCGAGGTCCACGTTGAACACGTCTCGCGCCCCCCCGCAGCTGGCGTTCGCATTCAGCGGCCCCACGCTGATGGCGTCGTCCGCACCGTGCGAGAGGAGCGTCGGTTTGGGGACTCCGCTGCGCCCCTCGTCGACGACCCGCCAACGCCCTGGTGAACCCAGCACGGGCATGTGCAGCGAATCGGCGAAGCACCGTTCCCACCCGAGGGCGGCGGGAAGACCCGCTCCCGGGGCCGTGAGAGGGCGGTAGATCCCAGGCTGAGCCAGCTGGTACGCGATGTAGACGCCGACCATTTCGCCGATCAGGCGGTGACCCTCCGGCGACGGGTGCACAGCGTCGGCGTACAAGAGGCATGAGCCGTTGGTAGCCACGAGCGCCCGCGCCGCATGGTCGACCCGCAGGACGTCTACCCCCAGGCCATGGGCGTCGTGCTCGTGCTCGTACGGGTGCGAGAGCTGCTGGGCAGGGCGCCACACAACTGAGAGCACGGACGCCCACGGGGCAGCCCGACGGACGGCGATGTAGAGCGCGCGGAGGTCCGTCGGGGAACTAGTCTGCGACAAGTCGAGCACCACGACGCTGGTGTTCCGGGCGACGCGGCTCTCCACGCAGTGACTGAAGTGGGACGCGCCCGCCGCATTCTTGGCGTGCACCGTCGTGATCACCGGACCCCCGAGCGTCTCTTGCATCCACCGTGGCCACCCCAGCCCGGGAGAGCAAGGGGAGGCCGCCCCTCCTCCCCGACAGCGGGCGTGGAACGGCCCGCCTCCCGCACCGCACCCATTGGCCACGGAAGCGCCCATCACAGCCACGTGCACCGGCAGGCCTGCTCGGCGCGCAACCGCTGCCTCCGCGTAGCCGTTGCTGTTGCGGCTGTCGTGACGAGTCGGCCTCCAGCCATCGGCTTGTAACTTGGTGAGCAAGTCAGTTGTGGTGGACGGCAGCAGAGGCGGGAATTCAACGCGGTGCTGCCCCAGAAACATTGGTTTCAGTGTGCTGTGTGCGGTGCGTATTCGAATCTGACACTATTTCACAGAAATATTTGTATTTTTAATCGCTAGAACCTGTGACGATTGAAAATTTGGTGAGTTTCGTCACAACACCGCCCGCACCGCGTCAAGGGGGCGCTGCCACGCGGGTTCCATCACCAGCGCTTCCACGTCCACGGAGCAGAACGAGTCCACTTTGCGGTCGAAGTCATCGCGCAGCTCGCTGGTTTCTGCGCGGGTGAGCGGTCGTCGGAGTGCCGCCCCCTCCTCCGACTGCGCCAACTTCCACAGCTGCGCCCGCGTCCCAGGCTCGACGCAGACCACCGGAAGCGGCAGGTCCGGGTTGCGCCGCAGCTGGCGCCGGATCTCGAAGACCATCGCTCTCAGCGCGATTGTGTGCACGCCGGACGCGGCTCCCACGCCGTACGCGATGTCGTAGATCGGGGTCAGGCTGGGCGACCGGGCGTTGGCTGCGCCAGCCGTCCGCCGCAGCCCCGGGGTCGTGCGGAGCGCGGCGCACGTGGAGGGAGCCCGGAGTTGGCTGCACACGAACTCGGTCACGAAGGATGAGTTGGGCTGGCCGACGGCCGACCGAAAGTCCAGCACACTGACCGCTCCGTGGTGCGCCAGCGTCCGGCACAAGTGGGCGAAGTCGGAGGGCGTGTCGATGCGATGGAGGTGCATGGTGACGTACTGGGTGAGCGTCATGTAAGCGCCGACGCCCCCCCCGGACAGCGGGTACACTTCCCGGTGCTCACTGGGAAGTCGGTCGTGGAGTCGGCGGTAGACGACCACAAAGCGGACCGCGTAGCCGGCGCCGCGCAGGGCGGCCGAGACGTGGGCGATGACATGGGTGTTGGCCAATGAGAGCTCCTCTGACGTGTAAAACAGGTGCTGGGCCGCCGCCGCCGCCTGCTCAGCCGCGCGGACGAGCCACCGGCACTGCGCGCACTCGAAGCCGCTGCTGTTGCGCGCGGCGAACGCGAAGTTCACGCCGTTCTTGGCAGTGTGCGCGGGCACCGGACCCGGGCAGTCGTCGGCGACGAGGTAACCGTCGGCCTGGATCAGTCTCCGGATCAACCGATTCTCCACGATCGCTACCTGAAGGGTAGTGGACCCGGTCTTGTGGGGCCCGACGTGGAGAACGGCTTCCAGCTGTGATAACGCCGCCAGATATAGCCACGGCGGCATGACCGACGTGCGTGGTGACAGTGCGTCCCAATGTGACATATGATGTTTTTTGGGCAAGGCCCAGACAAATAATAGCTCAGGAAAGGGCTTATTTTTTTTCATTCAAGCGCAAATAATTGATACAATACCACAAAATAATGTAATGTGTGGGGGTCGCCACGCCATCAAGCTGCCGCTGCCATGCGCCACCGAATCCACGCACCCGTCTCCTCCTGCTCGGCCCAGGCTGCGAGCCGGCTGCGCAGAATTCGCTGCCCGAAATCGGTGATAGAGGCGAGGCACGCCGCAAAGTCCACCGGGCACGGCGGGTTCTTCACCTCCAGCAGCCACCGGAATGCCCGCAGGCGGTTGTGCCGTGCCGCACACTCGGTCAGCTCGCAGCCCCACGGCGCGGCCGGTTCAGTCCGGGCAATCCAGTCCAGCACGGCCACGTTGCCGCGTCGGCACGCCGTCCGCAACACCTTCTCCAGGTCCCACGGGCAGGAGCGCGCCCGCAGCCACTGCAGAGCCGGCAGGCTGCGCCCGGCCGCGTACTCGCAGGCCACGCTCGACCAGGGGCACTCTTCCGCGAGCAGCCACTGCAGCAGGCCCAGGTGCGGATGGGGCCCCGGGCCCACGCCCCCCGCAGCGTGCGCGAAGCACATGTGGTCCCACGGGTAGTTGAGCTGCCGGAGATCCTTGAACGCCTGCAGGCGCCGGCCACGGGCCGCGTGCGCGCACGTGTCCGGGTGAACGGCGTACTGACCCAGCGCGCGTATACCGGGCACGTCTCCCTCAAAGGCGGCGTCTCGGAGGCGATCGAACCACGGATGGAGGTGGCGGAACCGGCGCCACATCCACTCGACCGCCTCGTTGGCTCTCTCAGGCACCGGTTGCCACCGCTCCAAAGTGACCAGGACGTCACCCGAGTGCAGGTCGTTGCTCGCGTCCAGCCACATCAAGGCGCTGACGCTGTTGTGCCGTATCGACAGAGCGCACACCCATCGCGCAAAGACCACGTTCTCCTCGGCGGCAGCGGCGGCCTCGTCCTCATCGACGGCCTGGTCGCATGCATCGGCAGACCCCGCCTCGTCCTCGCCCTCCTCCTCTCCCTCCTCATCCTCGCCCAGCTCCGCCTCGCCCGCTTCCGCCTCTCCCATCTCCGCCTCGCCCGCTTCCGCCTCTCCAATCTCCGCCTCGCCCGCCTCCTCATCACCCCCCTCATCGCCCGCTTCCGCCTCTCCCATCTCCTCCTCGCCCGCTTCCTCCTCGCCCTCCTCTCCCTCCTCCTCTCCCGCCTCTCCCGCCTCTCCCGCCTCCCCCTCTCCCCGGACTACCAACTCCTGGAAGTCCCACCAGTCGACCTCTGCTGCGGCGTAGAGACCGCGAAGCCAGGCGAGCAGCACCGCGTCGCCCGTCCGCACGGCGTACGACACACAGGCGCCCTTCGACCTCTCCTTCAGCGCATTGTACGGGTGGATGGACAGCGCCTCGTACAAGCGCCTGCACGTGCAGCGAGTACTGCACACTGCCGCTGGAGACAGGCTCATCTTCAGAAGCAACTCTGGAGCCAGCGACGGCAGCGACGGACCGTCCGCCTCGACTTGTTCCATGGCGGCTCGGGGCTGCGAGCAGGGTCGCGGCCGGCAGTCAGGACGCGTGCACCGCAGGCTGCTTGCACAGCGACCCCGCCACCAGAAGCAGGGGTGCAGGGAAGGGCAGTCCGGGTCGGGCGCGCGCCTGAACTCTTCCGCGCCGGGTCACTTCACAGCGAAGCGTTAAAAAATATAAAAACTATTTTTGTAATTTTTTTTGTTATTTGCTCTAATGAAAAAAAAGAAAAAAAAAAAAAAGTGGCAAATCTTCGCGCTCGACAGAAACAGGAGGTTCGCGTTGGGGTCGGGTTCCGTTCGCACCGGGAGGCGGCAGCCCGATGGTCGTGTCGCCGTTCATTCAGAACCTGGGCAAGCTGTACGGCTATGTCGTGCCCAGCGATCTGCAGCCCCGCGGAGGCGGCGGGCCGGACCTGACGGACATCACCCCCTCCCTGCGGGAGCACTGCCAGCAGCTGTGCAGCGCCAACGTGCGCACCGTCGCTGTCCGCGGCAACGCCTGCCGCAGCTGGGACATGCTGGCCGACTGCGCGAACTGCGTGAGCAAGGGCATGCGCATGCGGGACGGGCACCAGCTGCGCCCGTACCAGGAGGAAGCGCTCAGCCTGCTGCGGGACTCGAGCGACCCGTCGCGCCTGCTGTCCGGGAACGTCCGCATGCCGTGCGGGTCCGGCAAGACCGCGCTGGCGCTCTGTGTCGCGATGAAGGCCGAGGCCATGACCCTGGTGGTGACCAACTCCAACATGGCGTCCGCCAACTTCGCCGAGCAGCTGCAGCAGATCTTCACGCCGCCGTCGCGCGGGGTCCTCGTCGTGGACGACACGTACACGCAGCGCCCCGGTGACCTGCTGCGGAACCGCCCGGGCATCGTCATGTGCACCTACCACACGCTCACGTCGGACACCGCGACCCCCTTCATCCGGCTGCTGCGCGCGCTCCCGTACGGCCTGGTCATCCTGGACGAGGCCCAGATGTCGGTGGCCGACAAGTTCCAGCGCGTGTTCGACATCCCCGCGTGCGCCATCATCTCGTTCAGCGCGACCTACTACCGCGAAGACGCCAAGATGGACATGCTGCTCAACCGCGTCGGGCCCATGCTCGTCAACGTCTCCCGCCAGAGCATCGTCGCGGCCGGGTACATCCCCGACGTGCAGCGCGTGGAGGTGCACGTGCCGAGGGGCCGGTGCGCCAGCGTCGTGCTTCAGCCCCACAAGATGGCGGTGCTCATGGCGCTCATCGCGCAACACGCCCGGCTGGGCGACAAGATGATCACCTTCTGCGACGAGCTCGGCGACATGGACGAGATCTGCTCCACCGTGCAGGGCGCGACGGTCCACGCCGCGGTCCGGGTGGAGCTCATCGGCCCGCTCACCATGAACACGAAGCACGCCGACCGGCTGGCCATGCTCAGCGCGTTCCGGGCGTGCGCGGGCCCCGTGGTCATCTTCATGTCCCGCGTGGCCGACACGGCGATCAACCTGCCCGACGCCAACGTGCTCATTCAGACCAGCTGCCACGACAAGTCGCGCAACCGGGTGGTGCAGCGCACGGGCCGCATCCAGCGGCGGAGCGACGGCCGGCACGTGGCGTACGAGATCGTCACGCAGGGCAGCGCCGAGGAGGCCAACGTCGTCGAGCGGAGGGCGTGCATGGACGAGGAAGGCTACTCCACCTCGATCGTGTACCCGTTCGCCCAGGGCGGGGGCGGGCAGCCGGCCATCGCCACGGCGGAGTACTGGCCGTACATGGCGGGGCGGTTCCCGTGAACCCCCCCTGTCACTCGACCCGCCATTCATATATTTCAGCACTTGTGATCGGGCGGCGACTGGAGAAAATGGTGTCTCGGGTGGTCAAGGACTCATGTGTCCCGGTAATTAGTTTTCGTATATAAGGTTAATACACACTCAAATATGAGGCTTATACCCCTGTACTTGGGACTGTGCACATCACACACCGCGGGTCGACGCTTGTCAGAAGTCGGTTGGCCACCCCCATCGACTCCGTCACCGCCGCTCGAATCACTCTGGACGCCAGCGCAGATGAACACGCTCGCCTGGTACGACGCTGACGATGCGGGCACACTCACACTCAATAATGGTAATGTGGCTCAGTGGTCAGACAAGAGCGGGAACGGACTTCACATCCTGCAGTCCACGGGTTCGCAGCAACCTGCCTACCAATCAAGCGGCTTCAATAATAAACCCACTGTCGCGTTCAACGGTGTTAGTCATTCGATGGTTCACCACCCAATCGGGGTAGCCGTGGGGAGCAACAACTTCACCGCTTTCATTGTAGCAACCACGCCTACAATCACCAACCGAGCCGCTTACGTGATGTCAATGCTCGGACCAGGTTCAATTTCGGCAAGATGTTTTTACGTGAATGTTGCAGGGCAAACTGAAGCCTGGTGGGGAGGGGCAGTACGCCGAAGAGATGTTTTCGATCTGGAACTCGGCGGCAAGCAAATCGTGACGTTACGACGTGAGGATAGTACGGTGCAGACTTTTGCGGATGGAACTCTGAAGGCCGATGGAGCAGTTTCTTTCGAAAGCGCATTCAGTAGGTTCGCGATCGGAAGCGGATCCCACAACGACGTTGAGCATGGTGATACCGACATATCGGAGCTTATATTCATCCCCACCGCGCTCACGACCATCGACCGTCAGCGCATCGAAGGATATCTCGCGCACAAATGGGGGCTTGCACAAAGCCTGCCGTCCACGCACCCATATAAGGGCGTGGCGTTGCCTCCGCCATCATCACCGCCGCCTCTCCCACCACCTCTGCCACCGCCTCTGCCGCCGCCCTCACCTCCACCTTCGCCACCGCTGTCGTCGGAGTTATCGGGCCTTCTCTGCCCGCCCGCCACGGTATACATTACCACCCCGCCGGCCGACATGGTGGCGAGTGGGGACTGCTACAACACCAGCGCCGTCACATCCTTCTTTGCCATGTTCGCGGACGCAAACACCATGCCCACCGGGGTAGACATGCTCTTCGATACATCCAGCGTGACACTCTTCCGAAGGATGTTCTACGGGGCCACGCAGTGGGACGGCAGCGTCGCCTTCGACACATCCGCCGTAATCAACATGGAGAGCATGTTTGAAAGTGCGTCCATGTTCAACCACCCGCTCCCTTGGGACACGTCATCTGTCTGGAACATGAAGCACCTGTTCTTCCGGGCATCCGCATTCGATCAGCCGCTGGAGTGGGACACGTCGGCCGTGACCAACATGTATCGGACCTTCCACAGTGCACTGTCATTCAACCAGCCGCTCGCGTGGGACACGTCGGCCGTCACCAACATGGGTGACATGTTCTACAGCGCGGTGACCTTCAACCAGACACTGGCGTGGAACACATCGGCCGTAACCAACATGAACAGGATGTTCATTAATGCACCTTCGTTCGACCGGCCTGTGGAGTGGGACACGTCAGCCGTCACCGACATGACCTTTATGTTCCGGGACGCGATTTCGTTCAACCAGCCCCTGGCCTGGGATACGTCGGCTGTCACAACAATGCTTGGTATGTTCCAAAATGCTCAGCGGTTCAACCAGCCGCTCGAGTGGGACACGTCAGCCGTCACGAACATGCGCGACATGTTCAGGGCGGCGGCTTCGTTCAGCCAGGACCTGTCTGCATGGGACGTGAGCCAGGTCACCGATTTCAACGACATGTTTCGCAGCACCCGCATGGCCAGCGAGTTCGCGAGCGGCTCCAATCACACCAACGCGTGCCTGATCCACCAGTCCTGGCAGGCGCAGAACCCCACCTACTGGAACGCGACAACGGCCTTCGGCATCGAGGGCATCACCGACGCCTTCTGCGCACCGTACCTGCCTCTGTCGCCTCCGCCACCACCCTCCCCTCCACCGTCTCCGCCTCAGCCATCGCCACCTCCGCCTTTGTCGCCTCCGCCACCACCTTCCCCTCCACCGTCTCCGCCTCAGCCATCGCCACCTCCGCCTTTGTCGCCTCCACCACCACCCTCCCCTCCACCGTCTCCCCCTCAGCCATCGCCACCTCCGCCTTTGTCCCCTCCGCCACCACCCCCCCCCCCACCGTCCCCCCCTCACCCATCGCCTCCTCCGCCTTCGTCGCCTCCACCGCCTCCCCCCCCTCCCCCGTCTCCGCCTCAGCCATCGCCACCTCCGCCTTTGTCGCCTCCGCCACCACCCTCCCCTCCACCGTCTCCGCCTCAGCCATCGCCACATCCGCCTTTGTCGCCTCCGCCACCACCCTCCCCGCCACCGTCTCCGCCTCAGCCATCGCCCCCTCCGCCTCTGTCGCCTCCGCCGTCGCCCCCCCCCCCCCCCCCCCCCCCCCCCCCCCCCCCCCCCCCCCCCCCCCCCCCCCGGGCCCCCCCCCCCCCCGGGCCCCCCCCACCTTCTGCCGCCCCCGGCCCCCCCCCCC
>Ga0105053_10003478_pt1 | contig 23900 bp, 4 predicted proteins | sample BON01_FD_78093 | JGI IMG/M metagenome (GOLD analysis project Ga0105053, IMG submission 78093) | Freshwater microbial communities from Lake Bonney liftoff mats and glacier meltwater in Antarctica - BON-01 | ecosystem: Environmental > Aquatic > Freshwater > Ice > Glacier meltwater | place: Lake...
CCGTAGAAATAAACGCGGGACGTCGCGGGGCGTGGGGAGGAGTCTGGGCGGGGCGTGGAAACCGCGAGGGTCCAATCGCAGACTTTGAGGTCCGATTGGCGGCGCGCGGCACGCGCGCCGCCCGTTCTGTCGCGAGAATGAAGTGCGGGTGGACCGTTTGAACCCATGGTCTCCCGCTCGGCCTGCCATCGAGGCTGCTCGGGAACGGGAGCCGAGTCCAGCACGTTTCGGAGCGTGCTGCTTGCCCCTGGCTGGGTGTGTTGCAGAGAGAGGAGAGGGCTGTCGTTAATCGCGCGCGCCCTCGTCGAATCGCAGGGCCGAGCGCGCGGGAGAGCGCGAAATGAGAAGCGACTGGCCTTGGGCCAGAGGCCTGTGTCATTATTTGGTTGCTAGAGGCGCCGGCTTGGCAGCTAGAGGAGTAACGGCACGCCGTGATGGGGCAAAAGGGTGGTTGAGAGGGGAGGGGAGGGGGGAGAGGGGGGGGGGGGGCCAGGGGGACCTCTCGCGCGTCTGCCCGGCTTCGCCGCCGACGCGCGCCCACCGACGCATGCCTTTTCAGCCGAGTGCCGGCGTGCAACCCCGCCTGGCCCCCTCTGCGTACGACAATCGACGGGCCTGTCGGAGGGCAAGGTCAACGTGAAAGATTCGGGAGGGCCGGGTGCAGGACGCCTCGCCGGGCGCGCCCGGAAAATAGATTTGCAGAGGCGGCGGCGGCGGCGACGATCGAGGCCCCGCGCGCGCTCGCGGCTCGCTCTCTCCCTCTCGCCAGCAGCCGCCTCGCTCGTTGCAAAGAGAACACGACACACACCTTCGCATACGGTCCGTCTTGAGCACTCAAGACACACGTTGGAAATGAGTGGTGTCATGAACCTCGACCGGACGCGGTTTTCACGAGCACCAACGAACGTGAAAAAAATGGTGTGGCGGCTCTTCTTTACACACGTCGCTTGTATTCTTTGTTTTTCTAGCGTTCAAGCGTTGGGTTCAGGGACAAAAAAGCAGTGTTGCTGTCGGACTGCATGGTGGTGGCGCGCACGCGCGGTTTGTTGTGTTTGTGGAGGCATGTGTGTGTGTGCGAGTGCTTTTTCGGAGGTTTTGGACATAGCGTCGCACGCAAGGCGGCGTGCCGGGGGGCGGTGCGTTTGATTTTTTGGAGAAAAAGGGGGGGGGGCGCTGCCGAGAGCACTGTCATTCTCTCTCTCGTCGTCTCGGTGGCCGGGCGGGGCGCTCGCGGCAAGATGGGCGAGGGAGAGGGAGAAGGGCCCCTTTCTGCGAGCGGACAAACAAGAGAGAGGGCGAGAGGAGAGGGGGAGGCGTGCGCCCCTCGTCGTCGTCGTTGGGGAGGAGAGGGGGGGGCCCGGCGGCGGCCGTAAAAAAAAAGGAGATTTGTGTCTGTCCCATCTCCCCGGCGAATGCCGCGGGGCCGCTGCCCCTTCGTTCAGGTCAGATACGCGTCAGAGGGTGTCAAAGGGGGCGGCGGCGCCGAGACGGTGGGGGGGGGCGCCCTTGTGCGTTTCTGTTTTTCCTCGGGGGATCTGTGCCGGCGCGCGCGGCGCTGCGCGCATTTTTTGTTTCTCTTCTCTCCCCGCTTGGCTCTTTTGGCGCGAGGGGGAGGAGACACAACAAGAACGAGCGCGCGCGCGGCGGTTCCTGCTAATAGCTGCTGCAGCTCTTGCTGCTTTCTCGGCGCTCTGTGCCGGGCTCGATCGCGGGGGCGCGTAACCCTGCGGACACCCGGTCCTCCCGAGGGGCGGGAGAAACCCGGGGCCGCTTTTTTTTCTTTTTTTCTTTTTTTCTTTTTTCTTCTTCTTTCTGTCTTTTTCTTTTTTTCTGCGCGTCGGCCGCTTGCCTCTTTCGAAGGGGGCGGCAGAGACAGGGCAAGAGGAAGGAGAGAAGAAGGGGAGGAGGTGGAGGGGGCGCGCGCAGATGGGAGAGACGGGTTTTGTTGCTGCTGCTCGGAGTGAGCGCGCGGCACAGAGGGACGAGGGGGGGGGGGGAAGGGGCGCGCGGCGGCGGAGGACAGGAGAAAAAAAAAACCGACGGCCCGAAAAACGCCCGAGAGACGAAAATGAAGCGAGAGAAAAAGCGAAAGACTGACGGGGAAAAACCACCAGGCCCCGTTTGTCTCTCTCTTGTCGCGCCCGCTTCAGGCGATGATCAGCGGCTTGTCCGCCCACCCGTAGTCCGCCCGCCACCGGTAGTACACCCGCGCGACCTCCGCGCACACGGCCGCGTGCACCTCGTCCACCCTGCGATCGAACGACGCGTCGGTCGGCGGCAGCGCGGGCCCGCACCGCACGGGCGCGCCCACCGCCATGAAAATAGGGACGCGGCGCGGCAGCGGCAGTCCCCAGGGTCCGTACATCAGGCCAAAGGACGCGCGCCACCTCCTGGACGCGCGCTGGAGCCACTGGGGGCCAAAATCGAGGATGGCCGAGTTGCCAAACAGATAAGTTGGGAGGATGTCGGTCCCGTGCTCGAGGGCGAGCCGCACAAACCCCTTCCGCGACCTCAGCTTGATGACCTCGGCGTCGGCGCGCAGCATGAACATCTCGGCGATGCCGCCGACCATCACGGCCACGCTGGTGCCCGGGTGCCGGTACTTGGGGTAGGCGGCAGGGCGGGCGGTCCCGGCGGTGCCGCCGCCGCCGCCGCCGCCGCCGCCGCCGCCGCCGCCGCCTCCGCCGCCTTGGTCCTCCTCCTCGTCCTCGGGGTGCTGGGTGAAGGGCGGGAGCAGGTTTGCGGGCACGGGGGCGGGGTGGTGGTGGGCGGGGGCGTGGTGGGGGGCGTGGCCGTGGCCGCTGCCGGTCGGCGGGCGCGAGCCGCCGGCGCCGGCGCCGGCGCGGCCGGCAGAGGCGGCGCGGCCCAGGGCGGCGGCGGCCGCCGCTGCTGCTCCGGGGGCGCTGGCGGGGCGGGGGTCGCCTGTCGGGCCGTCGGAGGAGGACGGGCGGGGGGCCTTGGCCGCGTTCTTGCGCTGCCGCAGCCCGGGCTGCGGCGCGGCCGCCGCCGCGAGCGGGCGCGGCGAGAGCGCCGCCGCTTGCTCCCCTTCCTCCCCCTCCTCCTCCTCGAGCAAGGCCGGCGGCGCGCCCTGGCCCGGGCTGATGCCGCCGCCGCTGCCGCCGCCGCCGCCGCCCACGAGGATCACGCTCGGGTCGGACGACAGCTCGCCGCTCCCCGCGCGGCTGCCCACCGGGCTGCCGACGCCGCTGCCGCTGCCGCCGCCGCTGCCGTCGAGCAGGCTCTCGTCCTCGTCCTCGCTCAGGCCGCGCCCGCCGCCGCCGCCGCCGCCCGCCCCCCCCCTCGCCCCCGCCCCCCCCCCGCCGCCGCCCGGGTCCGAGAGGATGCTGTCCGCGCGCCGCAGGCGCGCGAGCATGATCTCGCGCTCGACGTCGGCGGTGCGCGCGGGGGGGGCCGAGATGGTCGCCTCGAGGCGCGGCAGGGGGCTGGCGCCGCCCGCCGCCGCCGCCGCCAGCAGCGAACCCGCGACCTGCCCCCGCTCGAGCGGCGCGAGCAGCGACGCCAGCAGCGCGGGGCGGGCGGCGTGGGGCGAGGCAAACGCGCCGCCGCCGCCGCCGCCGCTGCCGACGAGGGGCGCAGAGGTGGGGCGGCCGGCGAGCGGGCCGCCCGGGCGCCCGCGGCCGAGGGGCGAGGGGGAGCGGCGGTGCTTGGTGGGGCTGGGGGTGGCGGGCGTGGTGGCGCCGCCGACGCTGCTGCCGCCGCCCCCGCCGCCGCCGCCGCCGCCGCCGGCCGCGTCTCGTGTTGCCGTCGCTGCCGCCGCCGCCGCCGCCGCCTCCGCCGCCGCCGCCGCCATGGCGCCCTCGCCCGCCGCGGCTTCGTCCTCCGCGACCCCCCCGGTCCCGAGCCGCGACCCGGCCCTCGCCGGCGACGCCGCCGGTGACGCCAGCCGGCTCGCCGTCGCCGACGCCGCGCGAGACGCGGCCAGCGCGCCGGCCACGACCGCCGCCGCCTCGAGCCGCGGCTCCTCGGCCAGCCGCTCGCCGCGCGCCGCGCGCACGCACCGCCGCAGCAGGCGCCGGAAGTTGTGCGACGTGGCCGGCAGCGCGCCGAACCACGAGTTGACGTGCCGCCAACCCGGCACCAAAAAAACGGCCGAGGCCGCCAGACCCAGGAGCGTGTGCTGCTCGAACTCGCACGCCATGAAGGACCCGCCGACAATCTGCCCGAGCGGGAAGGCGCCGTGCGGGAACTGCGCCACCACGTAGGGGCGGGAGGCGTCGAGGCGCGCCTCGAAGGCGTAGGAGAAGCGGAAGTAGCGGCGCCAGCAGCGCATCAGCGCGCCCAGGTGCAGCGGCCGCAGGTACAAAGGGCCGGCGGGCAGGCACAGCGAGCCCAACGCGAGCGACAGCGCCAGTAGAGGCCAGGCGCCGCGCGTCCACGCCGCGGCGAACATGAGCGCCAGGAGGCAGTGCCCCAGGCCCACGTAGGCGAGGAGCGTGGCCACGGCCACCGCGCGGCCGAGCGGGGTGAGCGCGTCGCCGTGGCCTGCGCGCGCAGAGGGTCCCTCGACGCCGTCGGTGTAGGTCCGGACCCCAGTCCGCGGGAAGTAGTCCAGGCTGGCAGGCCGCAGGCCGCCGGGCGCCCCGCGCTCGCCCCAAGGGCCGTGGGGACCCTGCACGCCGCCCGATGGGCCCGCGCCGTGCAGCTCGACGCGCGCGCCGCGCCCCTCCTGCGGCGCGCCGAGGCGCCAAAACGCGGGTCGCTTCGGCGGCGGCGGCGGCGGCGTCCCCCCGACGGCGCGGGCGGCGTCGCTGCTCGCGCCGCCGTCGCCGCCGCCGTCGCCGCCGCCGAGGGGCGAAGAGCCGGCGGGAGCCCGGCGCTGCGGAAGGTGCTGCTGCCGTTGGTGGCCGTCGGGACCGCTGGACAGGGGCGGCGTGCTGCCGCCGCCCCGGCCGGCGCTGCTGCCGCTGCCGCCGCCCGTGCCGGCGCCGCTGCCGCCGCCCGCCCCCTCGTCGTCGTAGGCGGCGCCGATGCGCGGCGAGGGGCCCGTGGACGGCGCGTCGCTGCCGCCGGAGAACGCGGCCGCGAGCAGGCGCGCCAGGCCGTTGCCGCCGCCGCCCGTGCGCTTTCGGCAGGGCTCGTGTTCGACGGCCGCCGCCGCCGCCGCCGCCGCCGCCGCCGCCGCCGCCGCCGCCGCCGCCGCCGCCGCTCCCGCCGCCGCCGCAATCGGTTCGGGCGAGGGTTGCTGAACCGCCGGCGGCGGCTTCTTCGCGCCGTCGCGCGCCGCCGCCATCGCCATCGCCTCTCTTCCGTCGTGCGCCTCCTCCTTCCGCCGGGTCCGAACGGTCGGCATCCTTCGGGTGTCCGGCATCTGCCGCGCGCCCAGTCCGCCGCTCCCCCCTCACGCTAGGCCTCTGTGCGTCGCCCCGCCCCGTGTGCTTTTTCCGCGAATTCCCGCGAGGGCGGCCCGGGCGGCCTGGGCGCCCGCTCCGCGCGAAGATTGCGCCTCAAGTCTGCTTGCCGCGGGACTCGGGCGCGGCGACAGGGCCCTCTCGAGTGCGGAGAGGAGGAGGGCGCACAGGACTAAATTTCATTTTTCGTTGGACTCAGTCGCTGTCTCTCTTTCTTTGCGTTGTCTCTTTCCGCTCGCGGCGGCCGGGCAAGGAGAGGGCAAAGACGGGGTTGAATTGCACAAGAGAACTGTGGAGAGGGCGCAGGCGGGGGGTAGGCGGGGGGAAGAAGAGAAGAGGGCGAACGAGGACCTCGTTGCGAGGTCGCGCCTGCCGCCCGCCGCCAGCACGCCCCTCGCCGTCGCCCCCCCCGCCCGCGGCGTTGCCCGCGCCGACCCCACCCCCACCCCAAAGCCCCAGTGTTGCCAAAAACGAAAAACGCCATTACCCCCCCCCCCTCGCCTCAAGACGGCCCGCCGGCCGACAGCAGCTGCCCCCGGTCGTACGCGGCGCGGCGCTCCGGGTCCCGCAGCGTCTCGTACGCCACCTGAAGCCGCCGGAAGCGCTCGGCCGCGCGCCGCCGCTCGTCCTCGTCGGCCGCCGCCTGCGCCGCCGCCGCCGCCTCTGCCGCCGCCGTGGCCCCTCCCGCCCCTCCTCCTCCTAGGCCGCCGCCGCCACCACCGCCGGCAGCAGCGCTCGGCCCCACCGCCGTGTCAGGGTGGATCCGGAGCGCCGCCCGCGCGTACGCCGCGCGGATCAGCACCGCCACCGCCTCGGGCGGGGTAGACCCGCCGCCGCCGCCGCCGCCGTGGCCGCCGCGGCCGCCGCCGCCGTGGCCGCCGCGGCCGCCGCCGTGGCCGCCGCCGCTCCAGGACGCCGACGCCGACGCTGACAGTGCCGCGGGGTCCAGGCCCAGCAGGCGATAGTAGCCCAAGAAGTCGCCGCGGACGCGGCGGCGCGGCGGGGAGCGGCCGTGGCCGTGCGAAAAGTGGCCCGCGCGGTGCGTGTGGTGGTGGGGTTGGCGGGGCCCCTCGCCGCCGCCGCCGCCAAAGGCGGGACTGTCCTCATCCTCCCACGCCCCCCGCTCGCCCCCAGCGTCCTGCCAGCGCGGGTCGCCCTCGAACGCGGCCGAGAAGCCCAGGCGCCGCGCCTTTTCCAGGGCCCGCGCGGCCTCGGCGGCGCGCCGCAGCGCCGAGCGGCGCTCGCCCTCCCGCCGCCACTGCTCGCGCCGGCACTCGTCCGCCCAGGGGCCGCGCTCCTCCGGCCGCCACTCCCAGGGCGCCTCGGCCTCCCACTTGCGCCAGTCCTCGTCCGCCCACAGCCACAGCATGAGGGTGTCGGGCGCGCCGGTGTGCAGGGCGGCGGCGGCGGCGGCGGCGGCGGCGGCCGAGGGCGGCGCGCCGGCCCTGTCGTCGCCGCCGCCCGCCGCCGCCGAGGCCGCCGCCGCCCCATGGCCGTCGGCGCCGGGCGGCGCCGCGCCAGCCCCGGCCGCGCGCCGCAGCAGCAGCTCCGTCTGCCGGCGGTCGTACGCCCGGTGGAACAGGCGCTCCGCGTCGGCCTGGGCACGGGCGTAGCCGTTGCGCGCCAACTGCGGCACGCGCCGCGCGGCCGTGTGCGCCGCCGCCGCCGCCAAAAAGGCAAAAAAGGCGGCGTCGACCAATCCCCACGCCTCGAGCCCGCCCGCAGGCCCACAGGCCCACAGGCCCAGGGCCTGCCCGGCGGCCGCGGCGGCCAGGGCGGCGCCGCCCGCGACGGCGGCGGCGGCGGCGCGCGCCTTGGCGGCGGAGGGGTGCATCTCGGCGACGACGCGCGGCGGCGGCGGCGGCGGCGGCGGCGGCGGCCGCGCGCCCGACGCTCGGGCACGGGCGCGGGCGCGGGCGGCGCTCTGGGAAAAGGGCGGGAGCGCGAGGAGGTGCGGGCTGGCGGCCGCGCCCGGGCCCAGGGCGGGACGCAGGCCAAATGCGTACGGGGAGACGGCCGCGAGCGGGGGAGGCGTGCCGACGCCCCTCCTCGTCGCCGCCGACGCTGAGGACGACGCCGAGGCCGCCGGCGCTGACGACAACCACGGCGCCGCCCCCGCCGCCGCCGAGGCCGCCGCCGCCGCCGAGGCCGCCTCGGCCGAGTAGGGGCCCGCCGCCCCGTCGCCGCCCTCCCGCGCCGGCCCGAGCGCCGCGCCCGCCTCGCGCAGGAACATGCGCTCCAAGCAGACGGAAGAAAAAGGAGGAGCAGAAGAAGAACCAGAAGAAGAAGAAGAGGAAGAAGACGAAGAAGAGGGAGGAGAAGAAGCGGGGGGGGCGGCGGCGGCGGCGGCCGGCGGCGGCGGCGGGAGGCCGAGCCGAAGCGCCGAGACCAGCGCCTCAAACGCCTGCGGCACCAGTTCCCCGCGGCCCGGCGTGTGCGCCTCGCCGTGGCTGTAGGCCGCGCGCCAGGCCGGGGCGAGGGCCAAGCGCGCCTGCGTCGAGTGCACGGCGAGGCGCAGGCGGACGTCGCGCACCAGGGGAGCAGAGGAGGGGGAGGGATGGGAGTGTTTCGGGCCGCCGGCGCTCGTGGCGTCGTCGCCGCCGCCCGCGTGGCCGCCGCCGCCGCCGCCGCCCGCCGCCGCCGCGCGCGACAGGCGCAGCGCTGCCTCGGCCTCCAGGTCGTGCCGGAGCGCGCGCAGGGCCAGGACCCAGGCCACGGACTGGCGCAGGTCGGGCGGCAGGACGCGCGCGGACGCCCCGCCGTCCGCGCGGCGTCCGGACAGGGGGACGCGCAGGGCGGCCGCCTCCTCCGGGGACAGCGGCCGGGGGCCGTCATCTCGGCCGGCGGCGGCGGCGGCGGCGGCGGCGGCGCCGCGTCCGCCTCCGGCGACGGCCGCCGCCGCCGCCGCCGCCTCTGCCGCCTCTGCCTCGTCCACCGCCCACAGGGGCTTGGCGCCCTCGGCCAGGTCGCGCCGCAGCTCGAGCGACGCGCACACCTGCATGGCCGGCGCGGACCAGGGGATCACGCGCCGCTCGGCCACGCGGGCGGCGCGCTCGAGCTCGGGCGAGACCGCGGCGGCGTCTGCGCCGCGCATGCCGCCGCCGCCGCCGCCGCCTGCCGCCGCCGCCGCCTGCCCGAGCTCGTCCTCCTCGGCCGCGGCCCGGTCAAACACGCGCTCGCGCCACACGACGGGCGAGCCGGGGTCGTCCGGGTCCTCGCGCTGCCCGAGCGTGGCGGCGACCACGTCCGCCGACACGGTCGCGCGGAAGGCCCAGAAGGGCACGAGCAGGGGCTCGAGCCGGTTCAGGGGCGTGGGCGGCGCTGTGTCGCCGCCGGCGCCGCCGCCGCCGCGGCCGTCGGCGTTGCCGCTGCTCGCGCCCTCTGGGTCCGGAGGGGCGGCCCCTGCTCGCCCTCCTCCTCCCTCTCCATCTCCCCCCGTTTCTCCTCGCTCGTACGCCTCGAGCGCCTCGTCCAGCACGCCCGACTCGTGCAGCCCAAGGCACCTGCGCGCCTGCTCCGCGTCGAACGCGGCCGCGGCCTCGCGCGCCGTCACCGCAAAGGGCAGCAGCGCCAGCGGCGGCGCCAGCGCCGACAGCGGCGCCGCGCGGCGGCGCAGGTCGCGCGCTGCGGCCTCGGTCCTGGAGGCGCAGGAGGAGGAAGAGGGGGAGGAGGAAGGGGACGACGCGTCGCTTCCGCCTCCGCCTCGCTTGCGCTTGCGCCGCGCCTCCTCCTCCTGCTGCTGGCGGGCGGCGCGGTTGCCGCGGAAGGTGAAGGTGGCGAAGGAGCGGCCGGCTGCCGGCGCTGCTCCCGCTGGTGCTGCGGGTGCTGCTGCGGGTGCTGCGACGGCGGCGGCGGGACGGCCGAAGCGGTCGGCGGCGGCGACAGCGGCGGCGGCGCTCGGCGGCGGCGACGATCGCTGCTGCAACTGCACCGCCTGCGCCACGCGGATCAGGAGGCCCGTGTGCTGCGGTCGGAACAGCAAGAAGGCCAGGGGCGGCGTCATTTTGTGATGGTGGTGTCTGGGGAGGAGTGTTTCTTCAAGTGTGGTGTCGCCTGCGCCCCTCGATCCACGCGTGGTCCAAGACGACGACAATTGAACGCGCGCGCGCCAAGCTCGAGTGCGTCCGGTCGAACGGAGGGCGCGCAGGGGCCTTGAGCGAGAGGGGGGAGGGGGGAGGGGGGAGGCGCCATCCGGCTCGGCTGGCGTCACACGGCAATCGGCGATCGGAGCGGGACGCCCCCCACCGCCTCCGGCCTCCCTCCGAAAAACAATCTTAAAGACGCAAGGGTTCCGCTAGGGTTCACACAAGGTTCGTTCCCTGCGTATGTGGGTCACTACGTACACAATCGTCGTCGTCGTCGTCGTCGTCGTCGTCATATGGTCAATCAATTGGTCAGCGTCCGGCGGTCATGGTGGTCGTCGCAAAGCCCGCCGCCAGAGCGAGCGCTGAGACGGGCGCCGACGCCGACGACGGGGGCGGCGGCGGCCTGGCGACGGCGGCGGCGGCGTTTGGCGCGGCCCCACGGCCGTCCTCCCGCAGCTGCTGCTGCCGCTGCTGGAGGGCGGCGACGCCCTCGAGCGCGCGCCCGAGCGCGGCCTCCCAGCGCGCGAGCTCGGCCTGCTGCGCCGCGAGCGCCGCGCGCACGCGCCGGCCCGCCGCGCCGCCGTTGCCGCCGTCCGCGTCGCCCTCGCCCGGCGTCGCCCCGCCGCCTCCCGCCTGCTGCTGCTGCTGCTGCTGCTGCTGCTGCCGTCTCTCGAGCTGCAGGCCCGCGGCAAAGTCGGCTTGCGAGCGGCGGATGCGGCCCAAGCTGGCCTCGAGCGACGCCACGTCGTCGAGCAGGCGCGACGCGGGGCCGCTCCCTTTTCCCTCGACCGCGGCGGCGGCGGCAGCGGCGGCGCCGCCGCCTGTGCCGCCCGCCCCCAGGCCGGCCGCCGCCGCCCCTCCTTCGGCGGCGCCGGCGGCGGCGAGGCCAACGAGCACGCGCTGCAGGCGCGCCAGGCGCTCGCCGCCGCGCTGGGCCACGAGCTGCAGCGAGCCCAGGAGCGCGAGGGCAGCGGCGGCGCGGCGCGGGGCCGCCGCGGGAGCCGGGGCTGTCGGGGCGGCGGCCGAGGGGCGGCCGCGCCCGCCGGCCTCGTCCTCCCGCCCCTCCTCCTCCTCCTCCGCTCGCTCCCCCGCTGCTGCTCCGCCCCCGCCCGCAAAGGCGCCGCCGCTACTCCCATCGTCGCTGCCGTTGCCGCTGCTGCCGCCGTCGCTCTCGGCAAGCAGCGCCGCGACCGCGGGCGCGCGGGCCGAGAGGTCGGCCAGGCGGCGGCGGCCGGGGGTGGCCCCGCCCGCCGTCGCGGGCGTGGCGGCGGCGGCGGTGGCGGCGGCGGCGGTTCGAGCGTGCCGGGCCGGCGTCGGCCCCTGCTGCTGCTGCTGCTGCTGCTGTTGCCGCCGCCCCGCAAACTTGGAGGCCGTGCTGGGCGGAGGCTGCTGCTGCTGCCCCTGCTGCTGCCGCTGGAAGAGCAGGCGCGTCGGGCGCAGCGGGCCCTCCTCCGCGTCGTCGTCCTCGTCGTCGCCGTCGTCGCCGCCGTTTGCCGGCGGCCGCGGCGGCCAGGCGGCGGCGGCGCTCGCGAGCCCGCCGCGCGTCTGCGGACCGTTGCCGCCGGCGCCGCCCCACAGCATCGCCGCGGACGCTGGGCCGGCGGAGAGGAGGGACGGCCGCGTGGAGGGCGTCGGGGCGGGGGCGCCGCCACCGTTTGCCGCCCGCGCAAAGGACAAGGGCGGCGGGGGGGGCGAGAGGACGGCGGCGCGTGCTCCTGCTGCTGCTGCCGCCGCCGCCGCCGCCGCCGCCGCCGCTGCTTGCGCGGGCGACGCGTCCCCAATCGCCCCAAACGCCCCTCGGCCGCCCCCGCCCACGCCCGCGCCCACGCCCGCGTCGAACGAGAGGGCGACGCCGCCGCCCGCGCTCCCGCCGCCGCCCGCGTCCATCATCGCCGCCGCCTGCGCGTGCCCGTGCGCCGCCGCGTGCGCGAGGGCGGCCGCCCGCTCGGCCAGCTCGCGCTGCTGCCGCCGCGCCTCCTCCCGCGCGCGCTCGGCGCCGCGCTCGCGCCGCTCGGCCCGTTCCTCTCGGCGCGCCAGCTCGGCCTCGCGCGACCCGAGCGCGCCGGCCGCCGCCTCGGCCTCGCGCCGCGCCGTTGCTGCCTCGGCGCGCGCGCTCTCCGCCTCGGCGCGCGCCGCGCGCGCCCGCTCCTCCAGGGCGCGCAGGTCGCGGCCTGCGGCCTCGCGCCGGGCCTCGAGCGCGGCCGCCTCCTGCCGGAGCGCGGCGGCCGCCTGCTCCGCGCCCCTCAGCTCGCGCCCCGCCTGCGCCTCGCGCGCCTCGAGCGCCTCGGCCCGGCGGTCGACCTCGGCCCCGCGCTCGCGCGCCAGGCGCCGCTCGGCCTCCGAGGCCGAGCCGTCGCGGCGCGCCGCCTCGAGGGCCGCCTCGAGCGCGAGCCTGGCGCGCTCGTGCTCGGCGGCCGCGGCCTTGGCGGCCTCGGCCGCGGCAGAGGCGGCGCGCTCGCGCTCGCGCGCCGCGCGCTCGCGCCGCTCGACCTCCTCGCGCGCCGCCTCGAGCAAGGCCGCGCGCCGCTCGAGCTCGGCCGCGCGCGTCTCGGCCTCCCGGCGCGCGGCCTCGGCGAGCTTCTCGCGCTCGCGCTGGGCGGCCAGCTCGAGCCTGGTTGCCTCGGCGGCGGCGGCCGACTCGAGCGCGCGCTGCCGCTCGGCGAGCTCGCCCGAGCGCGCGTCCAACTCTCGCTGCGCCTTGCACGCCGCGTCCTCGACGCCCCGCTCGCGCAGGGACAGGGCCCGCGCCGCGCGCGCCTCGAGCTGCTCGAGGGCCGCGCGCGCCCTGGCCGCCCGCCCGCGCGCCTGCCGCTCGCGCTCGCTCAAGCGCGCCGCGGCCTGCGCGAGCGTCCTCTCGCGCGCGGCGAGCGCCTCGGCCGCGCGCTCGGCCGCCTCGCGCGCCTCGGCCGAGCGGCGCAGCGCGAGCTGCGCGCCCAGCCGCTCGCGCTCGGCCGCCTCGGCTCGGGCGTCCGCCGCGGCGCGCTGAAGCGCCGCGGCCGCCTCGGCCTCGCGCACGCAGGCGAGGCGCCGCTCGGCGTCGGTGCTCGCCGCGGCCGCCGCCGCCTCTGCGCGCGCGAGCGCGGCGGCCCGCACGTCCAGCTCGCGCGCGCGGCGCTCGGCCGCCTCGGCCTGGCGCTCGGCGGCCTCCCGCGTGGGCAGCAGCGCGGCAGCGGCCTCGGCGCGCGCGTCCAGCCGCGCCTGCTCCGCCTGTGCCCTGGCCGCCTCGGCCCTGTCCGCCAGCGCCTCGGCGCGCTGCCGCTCGTCCGCGGCGCGCGCCATCTCTGCGGCCAGCAGGCAGGCCCGCCCCTCGAGCTGCTCGGCCATCTCGCGCGCCGCCCGCTCGCGCGCCGCCGCCTCGCGCCCGCGCTCCGCGGCCTCGGCGTCCTTCTCGCGCAGCTCCTCGAGCACGCGCCCGCGCGCGGCCTCAAAATCGGCGGCCTCGCGCAGGGCGTGCTCGGCGTCCTGCTCGCGGCGCGCCAGCTCGCAGCGGGCCGCGTCGAGCGCCTCGGCGGCCTCGGCCAGCCCACCGCGCTCCTCCTCGGCCCTCAGCGCGCTCGCCTCGGCGGCCTCTAGCCGCTCGGCCGCGCGCCGCTCGAGCTCCTGCGCCTCGCGCTCGCGCCGCTCGACGTCCTCCGCGCGCGCTAGGCGCTCAGAGGCGCGCCGGTGCTCGGCCTCCAGGCGCGAGGCCTCCTCGGCGGCCGCCTTCTCGCGCCGCTCGAGCGACGCGCGCACGCGCCCGGCCTCGGCCTCGCGCTCCTCGAGCCCCCTCGCAGCCTCGGCCGCGCGCCGGCGCTCGGCCGCCAGGTCGGCCTCGGCCTTGTCGACGGCCGCGGCGCGCTCGGCCAGGCCCTCGAGCTCGGCGGCCCGGGCCGCGTGCGCCGCCTCGGCCAGCGCCAGCGCCGCGCGCCGCTCCCCGAGCGCCCGCTCGGCCGCGTCCGCCTCTGCCAGCCGCGCGCGCGCCTGCTCGAGCTCGCGGCGGGCGGACGCGGCGCGCGCCCCGCAGTCGCGCTCGCGGGCCTCGAGGGCCTGCGCGGCAGAGCGCACCTCGCCCGCGGCCTCGGCGGCGGCGGCGTCGGCCGCCTCGAGCGCGGCGCCCCGCTCGCCCAGCGCCCGCGAGAGCGCAGCCAGCGACCCGCGCTCCTCTGCAAGACCCGCGGACGCGGCCTCGAGGCGCGCGCGCTGGCGCGACAGGGCGCGGCGCTCGCGCTCCAGCCCTGCGGCGCGGCGCGCCAGGTCGGCGCGGCGCGAGGCGGCGGCGGCGGCGGCCGACGAGCAACGCGCCGCCTGGGAGGACAGCTGCTCCGCCCAGTGCTGCAGCCGCGTCTCGCGGCGCAGCAGGGCTGCGCGGGCGGCGTGCAAGCGCGGGTCGGTGGTGGCGCCGGCGTTGTCGTCGTGGTGCCGCTGCTGCTGCCGCTGCTGCTGCTTGGAGGGTTGGGGGTTTCGCGTGCGGCGAAGCGAAAAGGGCCCGCCGCTGCCGCCGCCCTCGTTGCCGGTGCCGTCGGCGTCGGCGTCGCCGCCGTCGCTGCCGGGGCACCTTTCGTCGTCGCCCGCTTCTTCGTCCTCGCTGGCGCCTCCACCTCCTCCGTTTGCTCCGTCGAGCAGCGCCGCCACGCCCGCCTCCTCCTCGTCCTCCAGGTGCACGGGCGGGTGCAGCGGGACGTCCGGAGGCAGCAGGTCGGCGTCGTCGGCGTTGTCGACGTCGCCGTTGTTGCCTTGCTGCTGCCGCCGCTGCCGCTGCCGCTGCTGGTGCCGCTGCTGCTGCAGCTGCTGCTGCTGCTGCTGTCGAGAGGAGGACGGAGGCGCCCCCTCCTCCAGCCCGCCGCTCCCCATCACGCCGTCCTCCTCGTCCTCTTCCTCCTCGTCGCTGGCCGCCGCCGCCGCCGCCCCGGCCTCGCCCTCGGCCGCCGCCACGGCCGCCGCCGCCTCGGCCGCCGCCCGCCGCGACAGCCGCCGCCGCTCGTCCGCCAGGCGGCGCCAAGCCTCGCCGAGCTGCCCCTCGCGCGCGGCCAGCGCCGCCTCGACGCCCGCCAGCGCGCGGCGGCCCGCCTCGGCGGCGCGGCGGGCGCGGGCCGCGGCCGCGGCCGCGACGCAGGCCCGCTCGGCCGCGGCGTCGGCGGCGGCCTGCTCCCGCACGGCGCGCTCGCCGGCCTCGCGCGCCGCCGCCTCGCGCTCGCGCGCGCCCGCGAGCGCCCGCGCCGCCTCGCCCTCGCGCCGCCGCGCCTCCCGGCCGCGCGCGTCCGCGCGCAGGGCCGCGGCCGCCGCGTCCTCGCGCTCGGCGCGCGCGGCCTCGGCCGCGAGCCGGGCCTCGCGCTCGGCCTCGGCGCAGCGCGCCTCGCGCTGCTCCAGGCGCGCGCGCTCGGCGCGCGCGGCGGCGGCCGCCGCCTCGCCCTCGGCCCGGCACGCCTCGGCCGCCGCGGCCCTGTCGGCCGCCCCTGCCATCTCGCGCTCGCAGTCGGCCTGCCGCGCCTCGAGCGCGCGCGCGGCGTCGGCCAGGTCCCCGGCACGCGACGCGAGCTCGGCGTCCAGGGCCCTGAGCTCCGCCTCGCGGGCCTCGGTCGCCGCGGCGTCGGCCGCCGCCGCCGCCTCGCACCCGGCCTCCGCGCGCTCTGCCTCCGCCATCCTCTCTTCCGCGGCGGCCGCCGCCGCCACCGCCGCCCGCTCGCGCTCCTGCAGGGCGCGCTCGAGCGCGGCGAGGCGCTCGCGCTCCCGCACCGCCTCCTCCCGGCCCTCCCGCTCCGCCGCCTCGAGCTCGCGCTCCCGCGCCTCGAGCGCCGCGCCGCGCTCGGCGAGCCGGGCGCCCTCCTCCTCCCGCGCCCTCTCGGCCTCTGCCTCGGCCGCGGCGCACCTCTGCTCCGCCTCGGCCGCCTCCGCCGCGGTCGCGGCCCGCTCGCGCCCGGCGCTCCTCTCGAGCTCGCGCGCCTCGTCGCGCAGGCACCGCGCCGCCGCCTCGCGCTCGGCCGCCTCGCGCGCGGCCGCCTCCGCCGCCGCCCGCTCCACTCGCGCCTCCTCCCGCGCCCCGTCCAGCGCGCCCTCCTGCTCCAGGCGCGCGGCCTCCCACTCGCGCAGGCGGCGCTCGTGCCGCTGCGCGAGCTGCTCCAGCTCGAGGCGCTGCCGCTCGGTCTCCTCCTCCAAGGCGCGCTCGCGGGACGCCAGGGCCTCGGCCGCGGCCTGCTGCGCGGCCGACCAGGCGCGCCGGGCGCCGCCCATCTGCCTGGCCGCGCCCGCCTGCCTCTCCGCCAGGGCCGCCAGCTCGTGCTGCAGGGCGTCGCGCTTAGCGCGCAGGGCGGCGACCTCGGCGTTGCCCGCGGACAGGGCGCGCGCGGCGGCGGCCTCGGCGTCGGCGGCCTCGCGCTCGGCGGCGCGCCGCTCCTCCGTGCGCAGCTCGAGCTCGCCCCGCGCCTCGGCGGCCTCGCGGCGCAGGCAGTCCAGGCGCCCGCGCTCGGCGGCCGTCTCCTGCTCGGCGGCGCGCAGGTGGCCCGCGGCGCGGTCGGCGGCCGCCTCGAGCAGGACCGCCTCCTCGCGCGCGGCGCGGGCCGAGGCGAGCTCGCGCGCCGCGCGGCGCTCGCCCTCGGCGAGGCTGCGCTCCCGCTCGGTGAGCTTCTGCCCAGCCTGCTCGCGCCGCTGGTCCAGGTCGCGCGCCTCGGACGCCAGGCGCTCTTCCTGGGCGGCGAGTTCCTCGGCGCGCGCGTCCAGCTCGGCCAGGCGCGCGGCGGCGTCCGCGCCGAGGCCGGCCGCCCGCTCGCCCTCGGCCGCCGCCCGCTGCTCGCGCGCCTCGGCCTCCGCCGCCCGCCGCTCCAGCCGGTCCGCGAGCGCCGCGAGCTCCCCCTCGCGCGCGCGCTGGAGCTCGGCGCACGCCTCGGCCTCGCGCGCCTCGCGCTCGCGCCGCCCCGCCAGCGCCTCCAGGCCCCGCGCTTCCCCCTGCAGCGCCTTCTCGCGCTGCCGGAGCCGCTCTCCGCGCTGCCTCAACTCGGCCGCCGCGCGCTCGAGCTCCTGCGCCCGCCGCGCGAGCTCGCGGCGCTCGAGGTCGGTCGCCCCGCGCTCGGCCTCGACCCCGGCCAGCGCGGCCTGGGCCTCGGCCCCCAGCGCGGTCTCGGCCCTGCGCCGCTCGCGCGCCGCCTCGTCGCGCAGCCCTGCCTCAAGCTCCGCGCGCCGGCGCTCGCTGCGCTCCAGCTCGGCGCGGCTGCGGTCCAGGTCGGCGGACAGCGCCTCGAGGGACGCGGACGCCTCGGCCGCGGCCTGGCGCGCGCGCAGGGCCTCGGCCGTGGCCGCGCTGGCGGCACGCTCCTCGCGCTGCCGGCGCTGCGCGAGCGCGGCCAGGTCGGCGCGCAGGGCCTCGAGCTCGGAGACGTAGCGCAGGCGCGTCTGCTCGGCCTGCTGCAGCAGGGAGCGGGACGAGCGGCGTAGGTCCTGGGCCGTGGACGCTGACGCTCCTGCTGCGGCTGCTGCTGCGGGGGAGGAGGAGGGGGCCGCGGGCTTTTGCGCGGGCGAGGCGGGCGCGCGGCGCGCCGCCGCTGCTGTCGCGGCTGGCGGCGGCGGCGAGCACGACGGCGACGACGACGGCGACGGCGATGCCGCGCCGCCTGCCACCGTGTCGCGCGCGGGAGACGCGTCCGTCGCTCGCGATCGATGATGGCCTGCTGTTCGCGGCTCCATGTTGCTTTTGTCCTGGTGCTGATCGTGGGTTCAATTGCGTTTGAAAAGGGGAGAGCACAGAGGGGAGCTGTCCTTTCTTCCCCGTGCCCCCGCTGCCGCCAACACAGCGCGAAGACTGGGCGTCGAGAATCAGTGTCAGGGTGTTTGAATGGTCGCCAGGTCACGGTCAAGGGGAGAGGAGAGGCGGCGGAGCGCGTGCGTGGAGGTCGAAACGGGAACTTCGATGTCGCGCGCCAAAAACAATCGAACGTCCCCGCGAGACGTGGAGGGTCGCGAACAAAAAAAAGGGTCAAGGTCAAGGAGGACGGGAGTCGTGAGAGTCAAAACACACATCGCGTCGACACAGGAGGAGGCGCGCTTGTCTATCTAGCAAGGATAAACTTTTTTCGAGGAGCGCGCAGCCTCGCCGTCGAACAAGCGCCGAGAGCGCGTTCCTCCCCCCCTCGTCGCTCTTCCCTCAATACGGCGCGCGCCCCTGCCTGCGCAGCCGCCGGTCGCGGTCGTCCCCGCCCATGCGCGCGGCCAGGTGCGGCGGCAGGTGCGCCGGCGGGCCCTCGCCGTCGCGCCGGTACTCCCTGTCGGGCCCCCCGCTGCCGCCGCCGCCGCCGCCGCCGTATCCGCCGCCGCCATAGCCGCCGTAGGGGGGCGGGTAGCGCCCGCCCGGCGCGAGCGGCGGCCCCCCGCCCCCCCGGCCGCCGCCACCCGGGTGCTGGTACGGGTGGTACGGGCGGTGTTGGTGCGGCGGCGGCGGCGGCCCCCCGCGCTGCTGCTGCTGCTGCTGCTGAAAGTGCGACGACGGCGGCCCCTGCGGCGGCGGCGGCGGCGGGCCCCCGCCGCCGGCCGCCAAGACCGCCATCATCGCCGACGGCGGCAGCAGGCCCGCCGCCACGGCCGCGGCCGTGCTGGCTGCCGCCGCCTCGTGCGCCGCGGCCGCCGCATCCGGCGAGAAGGCGGCCGCCAGGAGCTCGGCCCGCCCCGCGGCCTGGGGACCCTTGGCGGGCACCACCACGCCGTCGCTGAAGCGCTGGAGCGCGCGGCCGTCCGAGACGGACCATTTCCCCTCGATCGGCTCCCCCGTCGCGACGACACGGAGCGAGAGCGGCGCGAGGGCCTCGTTGATGGCGCCTAGCGTGGCCGCGCCGAGGAAGCCGCCGCTGGTGAGCACGAGCTCGCCGGTCGGGCGCGCGCGCACCACGTCGGTCTGCTTGAAGCGGAGCACGACGTCGGGGCCGTCGCGGCGGAAGCGGAGGAACCTTGGGCGCGCGCCGGTCGACGAGCCGGCGGCGGCGGGCGGCATGGGGGGCCCGCCGATGCCGCCGGCGCCCGGCGGGAGGAAGCGGGGGCCGGCGCCGGGCATGGCGCCGCCGTAGGCGCCGGGCATCATGCCCATCATGCCCATGCGCGCCACGCCGCCCGGCGGGGGGTAGTGGCCGTACTGGTGCTGGTGCTGCTGGTGCTGCTGGTGCTGCTGCGGGGGGCGGGGGCCGCGTCCGCCGGCGCTGGCGCCGGCGCCGGCGCCGTTGCCTGGCCCTCCGCCTGCCCCTCCGCCGCCACGCCCGCGACCTGCGCCGCCCCCGCCGCCGCCGCCCGCCGCCGCCTGCTGCTGCTCCTTCTGCTCCTTTGCGTTCTGCTTGATGATGTCGTCGAGCGAGAGGCTGAGGCCCGCGGGCGTCTCCGCCGCGGGTGTCACGACGTCCATCTCTGTTTTGCTGACTCTCGCACGCGCCGCAAGTGCCAGTGCCCGGGTGGCGGGTTGCCGGCGGGATCGACCAGCCTACACCACTTGCCCGCCGAAAGGCACGCGCGCGCCCCCGCACAAGGAGGAGGAGGCTGTCGGGGTTGCGCGGCGGGTTGCGGGTTGCGGGTTGCGGGTTGCGGGTTCAGGGCGTGGCAGGCGCGGGGCGCTCTCTTGGAGGAAGGGGGTGCTGCTGTGTGTTTCGCGCGCGCCGCAACCGCAGCTATGCAAACGTTGTTGCGTTGGAGAGAGTCGGGTCACAACGATTCGGTTTCCAAGTCGAGAGTTTGTGTGTCTGTGTCGCGAGAGCGCCCCCACCCACACAGGTTTACCCGCGGCGCGACGACGGCAGCGCCAACGGGAACTCGCCCGCGCCGCTGCCCGCCGCCGCCGCCCCCCGGGCGCTCCGCAGCCCGCCCCCTGCCGCCGCCGCCGCCGCCGACGCGCGCAGCCGTCGGAGCTCCTCCTCGACCACGCCGCGGCGCATCGCCTCCTCGCGGCGCGCGGGGGAGGACGACGACGACTGGTGCGGGTCGACAGGGCTAGAGGAGGCCCCTGCTGCCGCGGCCGCCGCCGCCGCCCGCGCCGCCGCCGCTCGCCGCGCCGCCGCGACCGCCGCCGCCGCCGCCTCCTCCGCCGCCGCCGCCGCCGCCTCGAGCGCCCGCTGCTCCTCGCGCCGGCGGAGGTCGCGCAGCGTGCCGCGCACGACCGTGTTCTTGGGCTGCCAGCAGTCGCGGGCGTCGCGCGAGGCCGATCCCGGCCCCGCGTCGGGCGCGTGGTGCCGCAGGGAGGACGAGCCGCCGCCGCCGCCGCCGCCGCCGCGAGGCGTCATCAGCGGCGTCGGCAGCGGCAGAGGAGCGCCGGCCCCTCCGCCGCCGCCCGCCGCCGAGCCCAAGCCATAGCCGCCGCCCCTGGGCGTCGTCGCCGCGCTGCCCGCCGCCCCGCCCGTGCCGACGAACCGCTCCAGCGCCATCCCCTCAAGCGCCGCCGTCGCCACCACCCGCGCCACGAGCGCCCCGAGCTCGGCCAGCTGCCGCGACGCCGACACCAGCCGGCGCGTCGCCTCGCGCGCGCCCGCGTCGCTGGCGTGGCGGCCCGCGGCGGCGCCGGGCGCCTCGAGCCTAGCCAGGTAGCGCCCCTCCAGGTCGCGCCGGCGCGCGAGCAGGTGGGCGACGGCCTCCCACTGGCGCACGGCGCCGCAGCGGGCGGCGGCGCGCGCGAGGAGCGGGGCGGTGTTCTCCCCACCTCCCGCCGCCGCCGCGCCCGCCGCCGCGCCCGCTGCCGCCCCCGCCGTCGCGCCCGCCGTCCCCGTCGCCGTCCCCGTCGTCGCCACAGCGCCTCCGCCGCCGCCGCGCGCGGCCAGCCGCGCCAGCACGCCGCAGGCCGGCGAGAACACCTCCTCCGTGTCTCGGAACATCTGCAGCCGCTCGCTCAGCACGGGCACCAGCTCCGGCTCCTGCAGCAGGCGCGCGCCCAGTCCCCGCCAGCGCAGGACGTTGTGCAAGGCTTGGAGGGCCGAGCGCAGCATGGCCACGTGCGGCGGCGAGCGGTCGCACAGTCGCATGAACGACAGCAGCGCGGCCAGGCCTCCGGCCTCGCGAGAGAGCAGGAGCTCGCAGCACGCGCGCGAGTAGCGGGTCGAGCGCTCGATGGCGGCGACGGCCTGGGTGGCCTGGCTGCAGGTGCGGGAGGCCACCAGGACGGAGAGGGCCTCGCGGGCGCGGGCGCCGATGGAGCGCTTGGCCGCCGCGGGAGGAGGGGCGGCGGCGGCGGCCGGTCGGCGGCGCGAGGCGTCGGCCGCCGCCGCCGATGCTGCCGCCGCCCGCCCCTCCTGCTCTTGCTGCTGCTGCTGCTGCTGCCGCCGCTGGGCTTCCTGCAGCCTGCGCCTTGCGCGCTGCGCCTCGGCCGCGAGCCCGCGGCGCACCGCGTGCCCGCGCCAGAGCGCCTGCAGCCGCACGATGCCGCGCTCCAGGCGCGCGAGCTCGCTGCGCATCAGCCACCCGCGCGCCAAGGCCTGCAGGGCGACGGCCGCGCCGGCCTCGCGCCGCGCCTGCTCGCCGGCCGCCGCCCGTGCCCGCGCCCGCTCCCGCTCGCGCTCCCGCTCGCGCGCCGCGCGCGCCTCCCCCGCCTCGCGCCGCGCCCGCGCGCCGCGCCACGCCGACTGCAGCGCCGTGGCCGCGCCCATGCGCCGGTGCATCTCGCGCACGGCCCCCTCGAACTCCCGGCGGCTCCGCGCAAACTCGCGCGCCTCGGCCGCCGCCCGCCGCGCCAGCAGGGCCCGCGCGAGCGTCTGGACGAGCAGGGCGGCGCCTCTCTTGCGGGCCAGCTCCCGGCGGGCGAGCGCCCCCCGCGCGAGCGCCTGCACGCACGCGGCCGCGGCGCGCCGCTCGCCCAGCCGCAGGCGCGCCTCGCGCCCGCGCCAGGCGGACTGCGCGCACACGGCCGCCCAGCGCCGCTCGCCCAGCCACAGGCGCGCGTCGCTGCCGCGCCACGCCGATTGCGCGCAGAGCGCCGCCCAGCGCAGCTCGCGCCACGCCCGGCGCGCGGCCGCGCCCCGCCACGCCGACTGCAGGGCCGTGGCGGCGGCGGCCAGGCGCTCGCGCTCGAGGCGCTCGAGGCGCGCCTGCTCGGCCTCCCGCTCGAGCCTCAGCGCCTCTGCCGCCTTGGCCTCCTCCTCCTCGGCGCGCCGCCGCGCCTCTGCCTCTGCCGCCGCCGCCTCCTCCTTGAGCAGGCGCCGCGCCTCTGCCTCTGCCGCCTCGTGCTCCTGCCGCCGCCGGAGCTCAAGCCGCGCCAGGCGTCCGCGCGCCGCGCGCTGCACCACCGCCGCCGCGTGGCGCGTCTCCGCGAGGTCCCAGCGCGCCAGGGCGCCGCGCCACGAGGCCTGCAGCGCGACCGCGGCGCGCCGCCGCGCCAGGAAAGCGGCGCGCGCGCGGGCGCCTCGCCAGAGGGCCTGGACCACGGAGGCGTGCTCCGCCAGGGCCGCGAGCTCCCAGCGCACCATCTGCCCGCGCCACAGGGCTTGCACCACGGAGGCGTGCCCGGCCAGGTCCTCCAGCCGCCGGCGCGCCATGTGCCCACGCCAAGCGCTCTGCAGGGTGACGGCGGCGGCGGTGCGCTCGCGCTCGAGCTCGCGCCGCCGCCTCTGGTCCTCCTCCTCCTCGGCGCGCGCGAGGGCGAGCGCGCGGCGCGCAAGGGAGGCGCGCCACGACCGCTGCAGCGCCGCCGCCGCGCGGAGCTGCGCGGCGAGGCGGCGGCGGGCGGCGCGGCCGCGCCAGAGGGCCTGCACGGCGACGGCGGCCGCGCGCGCCCGCGCCAGCTCGCGCCGGGCCCGCCAGCCGCGCCAGGCGGCCTGCACGCGGCGGGCCGCGTCGTGGCGCCGGCGCAGCAGCGCCTCGGCCTCGGCCTCGAGCCGCGCGCGCTCGCGCCGCGCGTCGTCGTCGGCGGCGCGGGCCAGCGCCGCGCGCGCCGAGGCGCCGCGCCAGGCGGCCTGCAGCGCGACCGCCGCCTCCCTCTGCCGCCGCACGCCCAGCAGCATGAGGGCGACGCCCCGGCGGAAGCGCCACGCGCGGTAGGCGCGCTGCACCGCGGACGCCGCCGCGATCCAGCGGCGCAGGGTGACGCGGGCGACCTCGGCGCTCGGCGCGCCGTTGCCGCCGGCGGACGAGGAGGAGCCGAGAGCCAGGCCCGGGCGCAGCGCGGACGCGGGCGCGGGCGACGCCGGCAAAAAGAGCCCCGCCCCCTGGCGCTGCCGCCGCTGCCGCCACGCCCGCCACTCGTGCTGCACGCGCCGCGCCGCCCGCTCCTCTCGGCTGACGTCCAGCAGCCGCGCCGACAGGAAGCCCAGCAGCAGGGCGACCGCGCGCTCGTCGGGCGCGCCGCCGCCGTCGGCGTCGGCGGGCGACACCACCCCCGAGGGGATGCCCCCGACAGACGCGAGCGCCGCCGAAAAAAGCGCAAAGTTGTGCGCGATCGCCGCGCGGCGCCGCCCTTCCTGGTCGTCGGCGGCGGCGGCGGCCGTTGGGGCGTCGTTGCCCCACCCGTCTGCGCCGCTCCCCCCAAACAGGGCGGGCGGCGGCGGCGGCTCGGCCACCACCGCGCGGCGCCCGCCAAGTGCCTCTGGCACGTACAGCGCCACGATCGCGCAGAGCGCGCGCCCGTCCGCGAAGGAGGCGGAGAGGTCGGTGACCGGGGGCACGTCGTCGTCGTCGCCGTCGTCGTCTTCCTCTTCGTCGTCGTCGTTTTTGTCGTCGTCGCCGCGATCGCCGCCGCCCGGGGCCGGCGTCCCGCCGGGCCGCCGCCGCCGCTGCCCCCGCTGCCGCCGCTCCCGCCGCTCCCGCCGCGCCCGTCGCTCCGCGTTGGCCGCGCCCACGGCCGCCGACGCCCACTCGAGCAGCACGCCCGCGCAGTAATCGGTGTCGGCGAGCGACCCGGCCGCGGGCCTGGGGGCGGAGGCGGGCAGGACCGCCGCCGCAAGCGCCCCCCGGCCGCCGCCGATGCCGCCGCCGCCGGCCGCTGCGGCCGCCGCCGCCCCGGACCGAAGGCGCTGCGACTCTGCCCACAAGGCCGCGCCGCGACGCGGCAGCAGGGCCGGCAGCTGCAGCGCCGAGGCCGCCGCCCAGAGCAGCGCCAGCGTGCGCTCGCGGTCGCCGTCCACGAGGTCGACCGCCGCCACGGGCAGCAGCAGCGCCTGCTGCTGCTGCTGCCGCCCGCCCGCCGCCGCCGCGCCCGGCCCCCCGCCCGCTGCGGCAGCCGGCCCCCCCGCGGGCGCGGCGTCCACGGGCGCCCCGGCCGCCCGCAGCGCGGCCAGCGCGAGCTCGGTGTTGTGCAACTGCACGGGCCTCGACGCGGCCGGGAAGCGCGCCGAGGCCAGCAGCGCGCCCGGCGGCAGGCCGCACAGCGCCTCGGCCGCCCGCGCCAGCCGGAGGCCGTCGCGCAGGTCGGTGGCTAGGCGCGCCACGCGGAAGGGGTACTCGTCCAGGGGCGCCTGGCGGTAGCGCAGGGGCAGGCCGGGCGGGGGGGGAGGGGGGGGGGGGGGGGGGGGGGGGGGAGGAGGAGGGA
>Ga0105053_10003486_pt1 | contig 23859 bp, 16 predicted proteins | sample BON01_FD_78093 | JGI IMG/M metagenome (GOLD analysis project Ga0105053, IMG submission 78093) | Freshwater microbial communities from Lake Bonney liftoff mats and glacier meltwater in Antarctica - BON-01 | ecosystem: Environmental > Aquatic > Freshwater > Ice > Glacier meltwater | place: Lake...
CGGAGGACCTCATGCGATTCCATGCCGCGACGCTGAACTTGGCATAAGCGAAACGCAATCCCGTCTGCACCTCTGCTAACGACTTCCCTCCTTAGTATTTTTGAGTGTCCTCTTCCGTCAGGTTCTGGCTCAATCGACCACCTCCCCATGAATATCCACGAGTATCAGGCCAAAGAGCTATTCGCAAAATTTGGCGTTCCCGCCCCCCAGGGCGCCGCGGCCACCTCCGCCGACAGCTTTGATCGCGCCCTCGAGTCACTTCCCGAAGGCCCGACGATGGTAAAATCCCAGATTCACGCCGGCGGGCGTGGCAAGGGCACGTTCACCAACGGCTATCAAGGGGGCGTCAAATTCTGCAAAACCAAGGCCGACGCCAAGGAAATCGCCGGCAAGATGATCGGCCAAACTCTCGTCACCGCCCAGACCGGTGCGGCCGGCCGCAAGGTCCAAACCGTCTACTTCACTGCCGCGAGCGACATCAAGAAGGAATACTACCTCGCGATCCTCCTCGACCGCACCACGTCCAAGCCCGTGATCGTGGCCTCGACCGAAGGCGGGGTGGAAATCGAGAAAGTCGCCCACGAGACTCCCGAAAAGATCTTCAAAGTCTTCGTTGATCCCGCCTACGGCCTCGCCGATTTCCAAGTGCGCGAGCTCCTCTTCGGCCTCGGCCTCAAGGGCGCGGAGGCCAAGAACGCCGCCCAGCTCATCCGCAATCTTTACACGATGTTCTGGGAAACCGACGCCGCCATGGTCGAGGTCAACCCGCTCATCACCACGCCCGACGGGCAAGTCCTCGCGCTCGACGCCAAGGTCTCGTTCGACCCCAACGCGCTCTTCCGGCACCCAGAAATCGTCGCCCTTCGCGATCTGAATGAAGAGGACCCGAAGGAAATCGAAGCGTCCAAATACGACCTGGCCTACATCGCCCTCGACGGAAACATCGCCTGCCTCGTCAACGGCGCGGGCCTCGCAATGTCGACGATGGACATCATCAAGCACTACGGTGGCAACCCCGCCAACTTCCTCGATGTCGGCGGAGGCGCCTCCAAGGAAAAGGTGGTCGCGGCCTTCAAAATCATCCTCGGCGACGCCAATGTGCAGGGCATCTTCGTCAACATCTTCGGCGGCATCATGGATTGCAACGTAATCGCCGAAGGCATCGTCGACGCCGTCAAGGAAGTCGGCCTCAAACTCCCCGTCGTCGTCCGCCTCGAAGGCAACAACGTCGCCGCGGGTAAAGCCACCCTCGTTGCCTCCGGCCTCGCCCTCGTCTCGGGCGACACCATGGCCGACGCCGCCCAAAAAATTGTCAAACTCGTCGCCTGAGCGCTCAGGGCAAGACCGTCACTCGTCATTCGTAAATCGTAAATCCCATGAGCATTCTTATCTCCCCCGAAACCAAGATCATCGTCCAAGGAATCACTGGTGCCTTCGGCGGCAAGCACGCCCAGCTGTCCCTCGATTATGGCACCCTCGTCGTCGCGGGCGTGACGCCCGGCAAAGGCGGGCAAACTTTTGAACACGGCGACAAGAAGATCCCGATCTTCAATACCGTCGCCGAGGCCGCCGCCGCTACCGGAGCGACCGTTTCCACTATCTTCGTGCCCCCGCCCTTCGCCGCCGATGCCATCCTCGAATGCGTCGCCGCCGGACTCGACCTTGCCGTCTGCATCACCGAGGGCATTCCGATCAAGGACATGATCCGCGTTAAGCGCACCATGGCCGGCGCGAAGACCCGCCTCATCGGCCCTAATTGCCCCGGCGTCGTGACGCCCGGCACCGGCGAAGGCTCCACGGGCGGCTGCCGTATCGGGATCGCCCCCGGCTACATTCACCGGAAGGGCCACGTCGGCGTGGTTTCCCGCTCAGGCACCCTCACCTACGAGGCCGTGTTTCAAATTACCTCCAAGGGCCTCGGCCAGTCGACCTCCGTCGGCATTGGCGGCGATCCGGTCAACGGCACCAGCCACCTCGATGTGATCAAGCTCTTCAACGAAGACCCCGACACCAAGGGCATCATTCTCATTGGTGAAATTGGCGGCAATGCCGAGGTCGAGGCCGCTCGCTGGATCAAGGCGAATTGCCAAAAACCCGTGGCCGGCTTCATCGCCGGAGCCACCGCTCCTCCGGGGCGCCGCATGGGCCACGCCGGGGCCGTCGTCGGCGGCCACGAAGACACTGCCGAAGCCAAGATTGCCGTCTTCAAAGAATGCGGCATCGAGGTCGCCGAAACCCCTTCCGACATGGCCGATGCCCTCCTGCGGGCCGCCAAGGCCAAGGGTGTGAGTTTAGACTAAGCCCGTCAGGCTGATGAAGGAAAAGGAAGTGCTGGCTCACACACTCCGGTCATGGCTCGCTGGTCCTAGCGAACATGTCGGCAGCACGGCTGTTCCTAGATTGCAGGCAAAGCCGGTGATCGATATCACGGCCGCGGACAAGACACTCGAAGAATCACATAATACGATTAGTGCCGTTCGAGGCTTAGATTATCACTATGCTCCTTATCAGTCGGATATGATGCCTTGATTTTGCAAACCACGGCCATCATTTCGAACGCATCATCTGCACCTCGGGCCTTTCGAAAGCCAACTATCGATAGCGCAGATTAAGTTTCGGGATCGGCTTCGCCAAGACAGGGAATTCGCAGCCGAGTATTTCGAGCTAAAGAAAAAACTAGCGGCATCTTTTCCCCACAACCGTGACGCCTACACCGAAGGCAAATGTGAATTCGTTGCGAGAGTCATCAGGGAAGTATGATCAACATGAAGAGATCGCCCTGCTAAAACGGCACTTCTTCGTCCAGATCCATATTACCGGCACCGGCCTCGGGTTCAGTCAGGGGAGGACCATCGTCCTCAGGTGCAGGCGCACCACCAGCGGCATTGACTGACTCAATCTTCCAAGCGTTTAGATTGACGTAGTAGTTTTCCTTCCACTCACGACCGCGGACGTCGAAGGACACTTTGATCTCATCGCCCTCTTTGAGCTCGGCCACGAGGCCGACTTTGTCCTTAACGGTCTCGAACTTGATGTCCTGCGGGAAACGGCCATCAGGAACGGTGATCACGAACTCGCGCTTGTTAAAGCCACTCCCGAAAGTCTGCTCGGCGAAAATTTTCTTAACTGTGCCAGTGATATCAAACATGGAGCCAAACGTGACGACTAGGCACGAAGTCGGCCAGCCAGCTTTTCAAAAAATTGTCGGTCTTCCCATTCGGGGGAATGCGGGTTGATGAACGACTCCTTGGCAAGGAGGCAGACTCCCCAAAACACCTCGATTTCCTCCACCACCCGACTCAGTAAACCCAAACACTGCCCCCCATCATGGGACACGGCGACCAAAACCTCAATCTACCCGGCGATCATAATTTCGCACCCGATCCAAAACGCGTCCAAGAACTGATCGCGCTTATCGACGGGCCGTTTCGCCTCGGCAAACCCGCGACAGATCGCATTCCGGAAATGGCGGCAGGCCGCTAGATGTGAGTTTCAGAGTTTGAGAGTGCACCCCTCCCCTCTGCCCGGATTAGCCGCGAGCTTGCGTCAGGTGCCTGCGGCGGGGCCTCCGCTTTGAAACAGTCCAACGGGATCCGACCCTGAGAGAATCGCTCGAGTCCTGAGGCACGCTCCAGGATGCGATGGGCGACCTTTCTGTTCGCAACCAGCGACTTGGCGGCTCGAATAATGCCCCTCCCCCTCTCGGAGGGGGTATCCCTGCAGAGGGAGCGCCAACTTTGGGTCTATTTCAAATATAACAAAAATAATGCTGGACGAATGTGCGTCCTATGATGCAGGTTGGCTCCGCATCAGGAACGAGTCAGCCCTCAAAAGCTGGCTCCGCCAACCGGGCCGGGAGCGGCCACGGTGGATCGAGGGAAACCTCGGATGTGCGTCACCCGCAAGGGGGGCGAACCAAGAACGCTCCCGAAGACGAGACCGATCTGATGCACTTCAGGTCGGTTTTTTGTTTTCTATCCCTGCTGCGCGAACCTGCAACCACAGACCCTCACGCAACATGTCAATCATCACGAAACTCCCCGGTATCCGTGTCCGCACGGACAATCCTAATCACCACCTGTGGAACAACCACGGGACTTGGTTCCTGCACTACACCGTGCATCCGACGCCCTTCACCAAGGAGCGGATTCGCCGTTCGCTCGGCACGAAGGACCTCACCATCGCCCGCGAACGCCGCGATTCCTTCTTCGCGCACCCCGCGAGCGAAGCCAACAAAGCCGCCGCGGCCGCCAGCGCCCGCAAAGAAGCTGCCGCGTGAGCTCGCCCTTTCGAGTGCTGCGTTTCCGCTCACCCGGAAACGAAGGGATCGCTATGCCCGATACCCGAGTCCTGCTGGATGTGCTGGTGGATCAACATCCCACTCCGGTTGGGCATATCGTGCAACTCGCCGCTGGTCAGGGCACGCCCATCCGTTGGTCGTTCATCCGCAGCGACGGCCGGGCCACCGGGTTGCAGAGCACGATTTCTCGGCGCGAGTTGGAGGGTCAGATTCAAGATCACTTCTTCCTCGAGCTCGTCGCCGACCGGCGGCATACCGCGTAAGCGGCCACCCTTTGATTGAATCTCAAAGCCGCGCTTCCCAGTGCGGCTTTTTTTGACAAGCTCACCGCCATGGTTCCCCTTACCTTCGCCATCATCGGCTGCGGCAGCCGAGGTCGCACCTATGCCCAAGCGATCAGTCGCACGCCGGACCGCTACCAGATCGTCGCCGTCGCCGACCCCAACCCAGATCGAGTGGCCCGCCTCCAGGCGATCGCCGGTAACGAGTCGGTGCGCGTCTTCGCCAACGATCGCGAGCTCCTCACGGCGGGCAAACTGGCCGACATCGTCATCATCACCACGCAGGATGCCGACCACGTGCAACCGTGCGCCGCGGCGATGGCCGTCGGCTACGACGTAATTCTTGAGAAACCGATCGCCCCCACTTTTCGCGAAGTCCGTTGGCTTGAGACTGAAGCCGAACGCCTCGGGCGGCGAGTGCTGGTGTGCCACATCCTGCGCTACACGCCGTTCTACACTCAGATCAAGGCCCTGCTCGATTCGGGCGCGATCGGTCGGATCGCCACCGTCACCGCCACCGAAGGCGTCGGGCCGTTTCACCAAGCGCATTCTTATGTGCGAGGACACTGGAGTGTCGTCGAAAACTGCACCCCCATGATCATCGCCAAGTGCAGTCACGATCTCGACATCCTCTCGTGGCTGATTGAGGCCCCGTGCGAGCGAGTCTCCAGCTTCGGTTCCCTCGCCCACTTCACCGCCCGCCAACGTCCCGTCGGCGCTCCCGACCGATGCATCGAGGGGTGCCCCGTGGCCGCTACTTGCGACTACGATGCTCAACGCTACCTCACCGATCAGCGACATTGGCTGCAATGGGTCTTTGATGGCGGAGTCGATGCGCCGGACGACGCCATCAAGGATTGGCTCCGCACCTCCCCGTGGGGGCGCTGTGTTTACCACGGCGAGAACACCGCCGTTGATCGGCAGGTCGTGGCGATGGAGTTTACCAACGACGTCACGGCCACCTTGACCATGACGGCCTTCGACACCGGACGCAGTTTGGAAGTGCGCGGGACCGATGGCGTGCTGCGCGCCGGATCGACCGTGCGAGACTTCACCGGACACGACATCGCACTCACCGATCATCGCACTGGCCGCACGATCTACCACGATGTGCCGTTGAAAGAAGGCGAGTATGCCGGACATGGAGGCGGCGATGAGGGCCTGATCGAAGCGGTGGAGGCCGAGTGGAGGAATCCGAATCCAGCGCAGATGCGCTCTTCTTTGCAACGCTCCGTCGAAAGTCACGCCATGGGTTTTGCCGCCGAGGATGCCCGCCTCAGCGGCGCCGTGATTTCAATGGAGACGTATCGCCGCCAACACCAGTAACGATCGGCGAGCTTAACGGCGGCTCGCGAATAGGCTCATCTCGCTGTCGGCGAAAACGGCGCTCATCAGGGAATCACGAGACGCTGACCCGGACGCAAGACGTTTTCCTTGCTCAACACAGCACGGTTGGCCTCGTAAATCTCCTGCCACCGATTCGACGTGCCGTAGTAGCGCAGACTGATCCGCGACAGAGAATCGCCCTCGACGACCACGTGATCGCGAGAAACTGCCTGAGTGGGCGTGCTGTTCGTCGGGGCGCTCCGCGTGTTCGGGCGGTTCGCGCTGCCGGCTGTTGGTAAACCCAGCCGCTGAGGCAATCTGGTCAAGCGTGTCCTGCGCTTGGCGCAAGCGCGTCGACAGCGCAGCGTTGTCCTGCTGCAACGACGCGATCCGCGACGTGCGGTCGCGTTCCATCGCTTGCAGCGTGTTGCTTAAACGCGTGTTCTCGGTGCGGGCCGCATTCAAGTCGCGCTGCGCCACTGCCAGCTGTTCACTTGCGTTACTGAGCGAGGCGAGCTGACGTTCCGCCTCGGAGCGCGCAGCTTCGACGCCCGCGAGCCGGAAATTTTCCTCCGACAACGCCGCGAGGCGAGCGGTGACCAATTCCAAAGTCTGTTGGAGAGCCGCGTTGTCGGCGGCAAACTTCGTGCTGCCCGCTGCTTGCGCTTGCGACGTGCGTTCGTGGTCGGCAAGTTGAGTCTTCACGCGCTCCAACTCCGACCCAAGTCGTGCGGCCTCGGTGTCAGCCCCACCCAACCGGTTCGCTTCGCTTGAGAGCGCGGCGACGCGCGCCCCGAAGTCGTCGACCCGAGTTTGCAGCGCTGCATTGAGCGTCTTGAGTTGGTCGGCACTCGTCGCTTGCTCGGCCGCGAGGCGTCGTTGCTCGGTCAACTGCTTGCGCAGGGTCTCCAACTCCGTCTGCGACTGATTGGCCTCCGACTGCACCCGCGCGAGCTGCACGGTTAACGCCGCCTTGTCCTTACCGAGGCGATCGTTGATGCCAGTCAACTCGGCCACGCTGCTGCTTTGGCGGTCGACCGTTTCATCCAACTCTGCCAGTTTCGCCTGCAGCGCAGACAACTCTGTTTGCGCGCTGGTGGCCGAGTTTGCGCTCGACGCATAATTCTGCCGCAGGGTCGCCAACTGTTTCTCGGCAGTGCCAAGTTTCGAGAACAAGTCGCTCACCTGACTGCTCTGTTCGTCGCGCTCTTTCGTGAGCTGCTGGTTGGCCGGAGCGAGTTTCTCCAATTGCGACCGCGCGTCGTCGAGGTCGGCTTGAATCGTGCTCTTCTGCGCCATCTGAGCGCGCATCAACGAACGGTTCACTTCCGACAGCGCTTGATTGGTCTGGCTCGACAAACTGAGCTGTTCAGCGAGCGACGAAAGTTCCTTGGCCGAACGCGCTCGGTCCTGCGCCAGTTGGTTCTCCAGCTGGGTGACCTGCGACTGGAGGGTCGTCAACTCCAGCAGCAGCGCCTGCGAATCCGGCAGCGCCTGCATGGCCTGCGACTTCGCCGCCAACGCGGCCGCGACACCCTTCTGCGCGTTATGCAAATCTTGCTGCAACGACGCCACCCGCTCGGTCAGGTCGGCCACCGCCGTGTTGCGCTCCGCGAGCACCCGCGCCGCTTCGTCAATCTCCACAATGTATCCGGCTTTTCCCTGGGAAATCATCGCGGACGACGAAGAGAACGAACGGTTGGCCGCGGCCAACCGTTCGTTCTCTTGCTGGAGCAGCTGCAACTGTGACTTCAACTGCGCGCTCGACTGGAGGAGCCCCTGATTGGCCGTCGTCAGTTCGTCGAGCGATTGCTCTTGGGAAGCAAGACGGGTATTCGCCGTCGTCAGCTTCGGTTCTAGCCCCGTGTTGAGATCACTCTGATCCTTCGCCAGATCGAGATCGCGACGGAGGGTAGAAATCTGGGCCTGCAAAGTTTGCTGCGCCTGCGCCAACTGATCGCGGTCGGTGGTGACCGCTTGCAACTGCTTCATCGCCTCGGCCGCGCCGGATTGGGCGGAGGTCAGAGCCGCCTGCAGTAACTTGAGCCGCGTGTTGGCCGTATTAGTCGCAGCCTGTTGCGGAGAATGACCAGCCACGTCGCGCTGCAGAGTCTCGACTTGATCCGCCAAGCGGGATTTATCCGCGAGGGCCGTTTCAAGGTCGAATTGGGCGCGACGGAGGTCGCTGGCGAGATTGGAAAGCTGATCGTTGGCGGTGCCGGCGGTCGCAGCCTCACGGCTGCGCTCAGCCGTAAGGGCATCGAGGCGGGATTGCAGGGCTTGCTCGCTTTCACGAGCTCCGCGCAACTCGGACTGCAGGCTCTCAACTTGGCCGGAGATCTCACGATTGCCGGAGAGTTGCGCGGTTTGGTTCGAGAGAGATTTTTTGAGGTCGTTGACTTGCGATGCCAAATTGCGATTCGAATCCTCCAAGCTGCGGGCAAAGGAATCAGCTTCCCCTGCCTTCGCTTGGGCCGCTGCGAGTTCGCGGGCATATCGGCTCGCGCTGACTCTCAAATCGCCCTGGGCGGCCTGCATTTGCACGCGGATCTCCTCCGTCTCGCGCATCGCCGCCACGAGGTTGCCTTGGGTGTTCGCCAATCGCGCATTCAGCGAGGCGACTTCGCCAACGGCGCCCTGATCAGCCGCCGCCGCTAGGCGTCGCTCTAAATCCGTTTTCTGGGCCAGCGCGGCATCGCGAGCTTTCTGGGCATCGGTCAAGGCCTGGGCGAGCTGCTCGTTGCGTTGAGTGGCCAACTGCAAGTCCGCGCGCGCCTGACTGCCTGCGGCCGCTTGCGTCTGTAATTGTTTGAGGGCGTCGGACGACAAACCCACTGCGTCGAGCCGAGCGGCCGTGGAGACCAATTTTTGATTGGCCTCGCGCATCTCGTCGAGCTCGCGTTGGAGGGTCGCCAAATCGGAGGACGATCGATTCGCGGAAGCGTCCGATGCTAAATCCGGTTGATTCCTCAACTTGGCCTCGGCGATCCGCAGTTTGCGATGGAGTGAAGCCAACTCGGAGGTCGACCGCCGAACTTCGCGATTCAGGCGATCGTTAAGCTCTCGCGCCTGCACTAAGCGAATATCCTCGGAGTCACCCGGCTTTGCCGAGGACCGGATCTCGGAAAGACTCTTGTTCTCCTCGGTCAATCGCGCGGTCGCCGCGACGGCATCGAGCAACTCCCGCTCGAGTCGGGTGCGTGGCTCCTCCGCCTGCTGCTGAGCCTGCTGCTGCGCCGCGCGCAGTTGGGCGTTCTCGGCCATGAGCTGGTCGACCTTGATCCGCAACGAATCGTCGCGAGGGTCGGAAGTCGGGGCCGGAGCAGTCGGTGACGACCTTGGGGTCGAGGCGATGGCGGGAGTTCCGCTCTGAAATTGAGCGAGGCGCGCCTTGGCCTTCTGCAAATCGGCCGAGCTGAGGCGCTGGGCAACCATGTCGCGGCCCAGTGGCTGCACGCCGTTTTCGACGGCGAGACTGAACCAAGCGTAAGCGTCGATCATGTTGGAGACCAAGCCGCCCCGACCCTCCGCTAGCATGATGGCGTAGTTATTCTGGGCGGGGCCGTAACCTTGCTGGGCGGACTCGAGATATAATTTCGCCGCCTCCGCTTGGTTGACGGCCGAACCCCGGCCCTCCTCGAGCATCAACGCCAAATTGTAGCTTGCCCGGCTGTAGCCCTGCCCCCGCCGCCCTGCGATACCAAGTCTGGGCTAGCTCGTCGTTCTTAGATATACCACGGCCCATTTCGTAGCCGAGGCCGAGATTATACTGGGCTTCGACGACGCCTTGCTCACCAGCCTGGCGGAACCAGAGCAACGCTTCAAAAGGGTCCTGCGCCACCCCGAGCCCGCTGGCATACATGTTGCCCACGTTGAACTGCGCGGGGGCAAAACCCTGCTGCGCCGCTTTCTGGTAATAGGCGAACGCCTTCGGTAGACTCACCGGCCCCCCGCGGCCCAGCTCACTCATCATGCCAAGGTTGAAATTGGCCGGAGCATAACCTCGGCCGGCGGCCAAACTGTAGTGGCGCAAGGCCTCGGCGTCGTTCTGCGGCACCCCTTGGCCATTGGCATACATGTTGCCCAAGGTGTTGTCGGCCGCGGCGTCGCCCACTTCTGCTTGAGTCTGCAAGGCAGCGATATCCGTCTGCGCAGGTGCCGTCCCCAATCCGAGGACCACGCTCACCAAAGCTCCGATCGCGAGACGGCGTTTCTTTTCGAACAACGGTGACAATCTGAGGGTTCTGGTGGGACTAGGCACGGACTTCGTTTAAGGAGAAAACCCTAGTCGGGAGCAAGGCAGCATCTTGCATCCCGTGGATAATCTTCTTGTCCGGGGGACAGAAAGTCGCGAGGGCGCCGCCCAGTTTCGTCTCTCCACCGATCACAAAATAATAGGGACACAACCGGAGACGCCCGTCGACTTCGCGCACCTGCTGCTCTCGATCAAAGACCCGATGGCGCACTCGCCGCGGCTTTCGGTAAGTTTGCAAGACGTGCAAACTGCTTTCAGCCATCGCTACGGCGCGCTCCACTCCCGCCTGCCATTCCTGCTTCGAACTGTCGCTGCCCAAGACCACGCTGCGCGCCCCCCACGCGGTCTCGTGATAACCACTGATCTTGATAATCAAGTCGCGCTCCTTCTGCGTCGCCCCAATCAAATCGGCCCAGCTGTTGAGGGGCCTCCCGGCCGCCGACGGAGCATCCAGGACTGCTCCGGGAGGCAATGGCGCTGGATCCATGACCCACGTCGCCGGGATCAACCGGCGAAGTAACTTGAGCGATCGTTTACTCAGCGTCTCGACCCAGAAATCCTGCAGCAGGTGGTGGTGAAACAGCGCCAACGTGAGTTTCTCTTCCTGAAACGGGCGCATGGGAGGCACGATCTCGACTTCGCCCACATTCCACGCCGACATGATAAACTCTTTCGTCGCGATGTTGGGCAGGTCAAAGAGTTCAAAGAACCGATAGATCACATCGATCTTCTCTGGATTGCCCTCGGCATCAAAAAACAGGGAATCTTCCAACGGAAACAAATCCTCCGGCCGCATGCAAAACACGCGCCGCCCTTGCCGCTGCAGTTGCTCCGCGAGCCACTGCATCTCGGGCCGGTAGGTTGCAGCCTCGTCGCTGACCACGAGGGCGATCAAGGGGTTCTGCACCCGCGGACGCCGCGTCGCGATCGATTGATAGAACAATTCGATCATGGCGTCCTCCCCCCCAATGATCGACCCCTGCACCGAGTAGAGACGGTTGAGAAACGCCGTGAGGCCGATGCCGCCCGGCACTGAATCCAGCTCGGTCATCACAAATCCGTCGTCCGTCAACAAGAGATCTGGACGCAGCACCGAGGGGAACATCCCGCGATTCCTCGGGTCGCGCGCGTGCGCCACGAGGTCAGCCGGCTTCCCGCGATCGAGATAATCGAGCACCCAAGGCGCCCGCAGCGGCTTGTTGCGCAACAAATTCTTGCCGGCAGCCGCTCGCAGATAGAGCGTCTCCAGTGCTTGGTGAAATTCGAGGCAGGTTGCCCCGATCTCGACCAATTCCGCCGCTTGCTCTTCAGTCAATCGCCACGCTTCGGGCGAGAGCTGCCACGTCTTGTTCTCAAACAAAGGTTGGGCCGCGAGGTCGGCTTTGATTTGTTCGTAAGCGAGGTCGGTCATGAATTTGAAAACTGACGGACTGAATGGCGGAAGCGCCGAAATGTCGAACCGCGACGAGAAATAAGCCGACCCCGCGCGATCAATTCGGCGAATCCCCCGACGCCGACTTACTCATCATCCATCTGGATATCCTTGTTGCGATGACGCGGACATCCCGCGCGCAACCACGCGTTGATGAATTTCTCCAAATCGCCATCGAGGACTTCTTGCACGTCGGTGTTGCTGATACCCGTCCGCAGATCCTTCACCATTTGGTAAGGTTGCATCACGTAGCTGCGAATCTGCGCGCCCCAGCCAATTTCGCCTTTCTCACCGTAGAATTTCTCCATCTCGCTCCGCTGAGCATCGAGCTTCTTTTCGTAGAGGCGCGCCTTGAGCACCTTCATGGCGCTGGCCCGGTTCTTGATCTGGGAACGCTCGTTTTGGCACACCACCACTAAGCCCGAAGGGTTGTGGGTGATTCGCACCGCAGAGTCGGTGGTGTTAACCCCCTGCCCGCCCTTGCCAGACGAGCGGTAAACATCGACACGAATCTCCGTCTCGGGAATCTCGATGTCGATATCATCGTCGACTTCAGCGACGACATCGACTGCGCAAAATGACGTGTGGCGACGCTTGTTCGAGTCGAACGGACTGATCCGCACCAACCGATGCACGCCGCGCTCGGCCTTGGCGTAGCCGTAGGCGTTTTCGCCCTTGATCAGGAAGGTCGCCTTGCTGATGCCGGCCTGGTCGCCGTATTGCACATCCATCAGCTCGACCTCGAAGCCGCTGCGCTCAGCCCAGCGATTATACATCCGGAAGAGAATATCAGCCCAGTCGTTCGACTCAGTGCCGCCCGCGCCCGCTTGAATCGAAAGAAACGCGTTGTTCGCATCAAACCGCTCCGTCAGAAATGAGGCGATCTCGATCATGTCGAGCTCGTCGCCCATCGCGGCGGAAGTCGCCACGAGTTCCTGCTCAAACGATTCCCGCTCGCCGCCCTCCGCCATCGCGATGAGCTCGAGCATCACCTCGAACTCGTCGACTTTCTTTCGAAATGCGACGATGGGCAACGCGGTGCCCTTCAAGCCGTTGAGCTTGGCGATGTGCTTTTGCGCGCGATCGTTGTTATCCCAAAACTCCTGAGCGCCCATCTGAGCCTCCATCGCCTCAATTTCCCTGAGCTTTTGTTCGCAGTCAAAGAAACCTCCATAAGTGCCCGGCGCGCTTTTTGATGTTCTCGATGTGGTCGAATGTCTCGGGGGAAATCATGATGAAACGTTTACCGTTGGCACCCACCGAACGGTCGCAAGCGGAATCGATCAGGGCGCGGCCCCGCCCGTCAACTCCGCAGAGTGCCTGAGGCTTTCTCGCTCAAATAGCTGGCGTAGGTCTGAGCCACGCCCTCGCGCAGCGCGATCCTCGCCGTCCAGCCGAGGGTCGCGAGTTTGGAGACATCCATCAATTTCCGCGGCGTGCCGTCGGGTTTGCTGGCATCCCATGCAATCCGGCCGGTGAAGCCCACGGTGTCGGCGATGATCTCTGTCAGTTCCCGAATCGTTACGTCCGTGCCGGTGCCGACGTTGATCCAATCCGGTGGCTCGTCCTTCCGAAGCAGAAACGCACAGGCATCAGCCAGATCGTCGACGTGGAGAAACTCGCGCTTCGGCGAACCCGTGCCCCAAGCCGACACTTCGGCTGCACCCGATTCCTTCGCTTCGTGAAACTTGCGGATCAGCGCCGGTATTACATGCGAGTTTTGCAGATGGTAGTTATCCCCCGGACCGTAGAGGTTGGTGGGCATGGCCGAGTGAAACAGCGCGCCATGCTGCCGACGGTAAGCCTGACACAACTTCAGGCCGGTGATCTTCGCGATGGCGTAGGCTTCGTTGGTCGGTTCGAGCGGTCCGGTGAGCAGACAGTCTTCCGACATCGGCTGGGGTGCCAGCTTCGGATAGATGCAGGAACTCCCGAGAAAGAGGAGCCGCTTCACGCCGGCCTTCCACGCACCGTGAATCGTGTTGGTGGCGATCGCGATGTTATCGAAAAGAAAGTCTGCCGGGTAGGTTTGGTTCGCATGAATGCCGCCGACCTTGGCCGCGGCAATGATCGCTACCTCGGGTTTCGCCTGCGCGTAAAAGGCCTCGACGGCCGATTGATTCATCAAGTCGAGCTCTCGGCGCGAACGCAGGATCAATTCCACGCCGGATTCGCGTTCGAATCGCCGCACGAGCGCGCCGCCCACCATCCCGTTGTGACCTGCGACAAACAACTTCATACAAACGGCGTGCGGGAGACGTCTGGCAAACTCGCGATCTGGGCCTCGCGTTTGGCGAGATCGAGGTCGGCTTCGGTCATGATTTTGACCAGCTCCCTAAACTTCACCTTCGGCTCCCAGCCGAGCTGCTTCTTCGCCTTGGCGGGATCGCCAATCAGCAGCTCCACCTCGGCCGGGCGTTCGTAGCGGGCGTCATAATCGACATATTTCTCCCACTCCAGATTGAGCAGGCCGAAGCACTCCTGAATGAACTCCTTCACGGAATGCGCCTCGTTGGTCGCGACCACGTAGTCGTCGGGCTGGTCCTGCTGGAGCATCATCCACATCATTTCGACGTATTCCTTGGCGTAACCCCAGTCGCGCTTAGCCGCGAGGTTACCCATGTAGAGCTTCTCTTGCAGACCCATCTTAATCCGGGTCGCCGCTCGCGTGATCTTACGAGTCACAAAAGTCTCACCACGACGCGGGCTCTCGTGATTAAAGAGGATACCGTTGGAAGCGTGGAGGTTGTAGGACTCGCGGTAATTCACGGTCAGCCAGTAGGCATAAACCTTAGCGCACCCGTAGGGCGAACGTGGCCAGAAGGGAGTGCTCTCGGTCTGGGGCACCTCTTGCACTTTGCCAAACATCTCCGAGGACGAAGCCTGGTAGAATCGGCACTTCTCCACCAGCCCCGCTTCGCGGATCGCCTCCAAAATACGCACGGCACCGAGCCCGTCGACATCGCCGGTGTATTCCGGGATATCGAACGCCACCCGCACATGGGACTGCGCGCCAAGGTTGTAAATCTCATCCGGCTGAAGGCTATAAAGCAACTTCACCATCTGCACGGAGTCGGCCAAATCGCCGTAGTGCAGGAACAGTTTCACCCCATTGACGTGGGGGTCGCGGTAGAGGTGATCGATGCGGCTCGTATTGAACGTCGAAGCCCGGCGAATGACCCCGTGAACTTCGTAACCTTTCGCTAATAAAAATTCCGCAAGGTAGGAGCCATCCTGGCCTGTGATTCCGGTGATGAGCGCTTTTTTCACGATGCAACTATTCAGCCGGACCGAGCTCGCTGCGACAAGTCCCGAATCTTCGGTCCGGTCGACTCGGTTAGCCGCGATCGGCTCGCGTCCTTCCGGAGCGTGCCTCCGTCGCAATTGCCTACCTACCCAAGCGGGCGGTCACGGCCACCAGTTGGGCGGCCAGGGCATTCACCGAATTTTGTGAGCGCGGATTGCTCAGCGCCCCAGCTTCATCGAAAGCCTCGCCGGCGTGGGGCAAAATGCACTGAGCCGGCACCACGTGGCAGCCCAGATGAAGCAGCAAGTGTCGGGCGTGCTGCAACGAGCGCGCACCGCCCAAGGCCCCGGGCGAAGCCGACACGACCGCCGCGACTTTACCCACGAACGGATTCTCGTCCGCACGGGTGATCCAATCGATCGTGTTTTTCAGCAGTGGCGTAAGCTGGGAATTGTATTCGGGTGAGGCCAACAGCAACCCGGCATGCGTTTGCACTAGTTCGATCAACTTCACGGCATTCGCGGGCAAGCCCTCCGCATCCTCCAAATCGCCGTGATAAAGCGGCAGCGCATACTCGTTCAAATCCACCAGCGTCACCGCACCTCCCGCCGCTTGCACTGAGCGGATGGCGACGGCGAGTAATTTTCGGTTAAGCGAATCGCGCCGAGCGCTGCCGGCGAAAGCGAGGATACGTGGAGCCGTGGACATAGGAGTATCGAACGCAATTCCAACCCTGACGCAATCGTCCTCTATCCGGCACCCGCCTCTACGCTATTTCACGAAACCGCCGCATGCCGTCACAAATCCGTCGCTTCAGAAATTTGGGCACCGCCGGGTTAAACCCATTTGGCGAATCTCCGAGCAAGCTGAGCCCGAGCATTTCACATCGGCGACTTTTCTGGACCCTCCAGATCGGCGCCATCGAAAACTATCTCAAAATTGAACGCTGGCGTTTCGAGAGGCGTGTCAACTGGCAAGTCGATGTCAGTCCCGAGGCTCGCGAAGCATGGGTGCCAACTTCGCTCCTCCCGTCTCTCGTCGAAAACGCGATCAAATACGGCCTGCAAACCAGCCCCGAGCATCTCCAGGTCCGCAGGCGCACCGTCCTCCGTGATCGTGCGGTCGATGCCTTCGTCAAAAATTCCGGTCACTGGATCGAACCCGATCTCTCCTCTACTCGCTCAACGGGCCTCGGTCTCAGCAACCTCCGACGCCGACTCGCTCTTCTCTGCGGTCACGCCGCACGCGTCGGCATCTCCTTTCCCATGGATTTGTGCGCGTCCACCTGCACATACCGGTCCACTCCAAAACCGTCTGATGCCACCCCGACGCACCCTCATCGTCGATGACGAGCGCCTCGCTCGCAAACGCCTGCGCGCGCTCCTTGCCGCCCACCCGGAAGCCACCACCGTGCCCGAAGCCGCAGCACTCGCCGCGCTCGAATGACCGGATCTCGTGCTACTCGATGTGCAAATGCCGCCCGCAACCGGTTTCGATTTATTACCGCTTCTGTCATCCCCGCCGCCGGCGATCGTGTTTACCACCGCACACGACGCCTTTGCTGGGCGGGCCTTTGAAGTGAGCGCGGTAGACTACTTACTGAAACCTTTTTCGCCCGAACACCTCGCCGCGGCCGATGGCCGCTACACGCCCGTCTATCTCGCCAACGAGCCATCCATGTTCGTGCAGCGCAGCATCAATTCCTAGGCGGCGCATTTACCTGAGCCAGGCTTCCTCCGGGTGGAACGCCGCTGATCGTCAATCTTGCTCGCGTGCGCGCGTTCGACATCCGCTCCCGCGATGTCGCCAAGCTGACTCTCGCCGCCCTCGGTTCTCCCCTCCTACTCGGCCTCGCCGCGTCCGCTCGTCTGCGGACAGCGCTCGCGGACTAAGCCGTATCCATGCAGTTGAAATCGCAAAGCGGTTGATAACGTGTTGTATGCAAACAAGATTACTACTGAATTGCCGTGGGGATTTGAGCCACCAATCAGTGGGTGCAAGTGTCCTGTCTCTGGACCTGCTGCCACCAGGGTGACTAACAGGGTGGACCAGGCGCTCCGCGCGCGGCCCCCCTCAAACCGCGTCGTTTCAAGAGCATGATCACCCGCGATTTTTGCACCTTGCCGCTGACGATTTCTCTCAAAATTGACTTCCGACTGCATCGTTACGGCTCAGGCCTGAGCCTCACGGCATGACTTAAGCCAGTGCCTGGAGCAGGCGGGCGAGTTCGTCGCGCTTGACGACCTGCTCGGCCAGCTGTTTGCGCGCCCCTGCGATCACCGCCAGCGGTGCCTTATCGGTAAACGCTTTGTTGGACAACCGCGTCTCGGTGCCGGCGATGTGCTTGTTCAGCGATTCGAGTTCCTTGGTCAGGCGAGCTTTCTCCGCCCCCACATCCAGATTGGCGGCGAGGTCGAGTGCGAGCGTGCCCAGGAGGGTCACCACCGCGGGCGCACCTGCGATATTGTCCTGCCGCACGATCTCGTCCGCCCCGATCATGCGCACGATCTTGGATAAATTTGCGATGACAATTTCCCACGAAGCATCGTCTGCCTTCATCAGAAACCGCGTGTCGCGTCGTGTCGCCAAGCCTCGCTCCGCTTTTAGGGTGCGCGCCTGCGAAACAAATACTTTCAGCTTCTCCACCGCCTGAGCGGCGTCTTGGTCGATACTCAATCCGTGCGCATGGCCCGCCGTCGCCACCTGCGAAGCATTGCCCAATTGAGTGTCCTCAATAAACGCTCCCGCTGGACCGTAACCGAGCAAGTGCCAGAGCTCTTCGGTGATAAACGGGATCACCGGATGAAGGAGCAACAGCGACTGCCGCAACACGAGATCTTGGATCGCCAAGCAGTTGTCGCGCATCGAATCGTCGTGGAGCTTCGACTTCGAAACCTCGACATACCAATCGCAGAAATCGTTCCAAAAAAATCCGTAGATCGCCTGCACCGCCGGGCTGAATTCATACTGCGCAAAACAGCGGTCGACCTCTCGAGTCGTCGTCAACAACCGGTCGAGAATCGCATGATCATCCGCGTCGAATTTCGCCGGAGTCAGCCGCGACATGATCGCGCCCTGCGAAGAGTTGTCGCTCATTGGCCCGCTCATCTGCCGGAACCGGCAAGCGTTCCAGAGCTTATTGCAGAAATTCTTGCCGCTCTCGATCCGGTCCTCTTGGAAACGAATGTCCTGCCCTTGCGGCGCGATTGAAATGATCCCGAAGCGCAGTCCGTCGGCCCCATACTTGGCGATCAAGTCGAGCGGGTCCGGCGAGTTGCCGAGCGACTTCGACATCTTGCGCCCTTGTCCGTCGCGAATGATTCCTGTGAAGTAAACATTCTTGAAGGGAATCCGGCGCTCCAACGGCTCCCCCGGGCGGATGAACTCCAGCCCCGCCATAATCATGCGCGCTACCCAGAAAAAAATGATGTCCGGGCCCGTCACGAGGGTCGTGGTGGGATAAAACGAATCGAAACCCGCGGTCTTCATCGCCGCTTCATCGGGCCAGCCCAGCGTGGCGAACGGCCAGATCCACGACGACGCCCACGTATCGAGCACGTCTTCTTCCTGCACCCAATTCTCTGGATCGGGCGGGCCTTCAAGCGATACATGCACCATGGTCGGATCGTTGAGATCCGTCTCCGACAGCGCTTCTTTGTCGAGTCCACGACGATACCACACCGGAATCCGGTGCCCCCACCAAAGCTGGCGGCTAATGCACCAGTCGTGAATGTTGTCGAGCCAGTGAAGGTAGACCTTTGACCACCGCTCGGGATAAAACTTAATGTGCCCGTCGCGCACAGCGGTCTTCGCTTCTTCCAGACGGGGATACTTCAACCACCACTGCCCGGTGAGGCGCGGCTCGATCGGCACGTCGGCGCGTTCCGAATAGCCAACGTTGTTCTCATACGCTTCGGCTTCCACCAGTGCGCCCGATTCCTTGAGCAGTTCGGCCGCTTTTTTGCGCCCCGCGAAACGATCCATCCCCGCGAGCTCGACCCCCGCCGCTTCGTTGAGCGTGCCGTCGGCCTCGAGCGTATCGATCGCCACCAATCCATGGCGCTGACCGATCTCGTAGTCGACCTTGTCGTGAGCCGGAGTGATTTTGAGCGCACCGGAACCAAACTCCTTCTCGACCGCCGCATCGGCGATAATCGGAATCTCCGCCGCCGGCCCCAAGGGGCGCCGGACGTGTTTCCCGATCAAATGCGTGTAGCGCGGATCGTCTGGATGCACCGCGATCGCAACGTCGCCGCCAATCGTCTCGGGGCGCGTCGTCTTGACCGTGACATACGTGCCCGGGCTCCCCACGACCTCGTAGCGCACCTGGTAGAGAAACCCTTTCGTGGGCTTCATGATCACTTCCTCGTCCGACAACGCGGTCTGCGACACCGGACACCAATTCACCATCCGCTTACCACGATAGATGTGGCCCGCATCATACAGCTTAACAAACACGCCGAGCACGGCCTTCGAGTAGGCGGGATCCATCGTGAACTGCGTGCGATCCCAATCACAGGAGGCGCCGAGTCCCTGCAACTGCTTAAGAATGATGCCCCCTTTCTCATGCCGCCAGTCCCAGACCTTCTCGACAAATTTCTCCCGGCCCAGATCGTGCCGGGTCTTTTTTTCTTTCCGCAACTCGCGCTCGACCACCGTCTGCGTCGCAATCCCCGCGTGGTCGGTGCCGGGAATCCACAAGGCCGACTGGCCTTCGAGCCGCGCCCGACGGATGAGCACATCCTGCAGCGTGTTATTCAACACATGCCCCATCGTCAGTTGCCCCGTCACATTCGGCGGCGGAATCACCATCGCATACGAACGCTTGGTCTGGTCGACCTTGCCCGCGAACGCCCCGGCGGCCTGCCAGGCAGCATACCACTTCTTTTCGACGTCAGGCGCTTCGTAGCTCTTAGAGATTTCTTCCATCACATTCAGATATAGAGAGCCGACAAGCCAACTGCGAACCCAGGGTCGAGGCAAGTGGTTAAATCCCCTCGCGCGCCATCGGTTTTTCATTCCACACTCTGATCTTCATGGCCAAGCCATCCCAGACCTCCTCCTCCGAAACCTTGTCCCTTCCCGTCGACGCTTCGGACTCGGAGCGGCTCGCCACCACCAAGGCGTTTCTCACCTATCAGAACGAACAGGTGCAGCGCGGCCACGAGGCGGGCGCGTCGGGTCTGGCAGTCGCCAATGCCCGGTCGGCCGTCATCGATGGGCTGTTGCAAGAGCTTTTTGAGAGAGCTACGCGTCTTTATCAAAACACCCACGGCCTGCTGCCCACCCCCGTCTGCCTCGTCGCCCTCGGCGGGTATGGCCGGCGGGAACTCTGCCCCCTCAGCGACATCGACGTGATGTTCCTCTTTCCCACCAAGACGAATGCGCAGACGATCAAGCCCTTCCTTGAACACCTGACCAACGAAATCCTTTATCCGCTGTGGGACTGCAACCTGAAGGTCGGGCACTCAACTCGCAACGTCGACGAGGTATTCATCGAGGCGCGCAAGGATATTCAAACCAAGACGGCCCTGCTCGAAGCCCGGCGCATCGCTGGATCCCACTCCCTGTTTGAGACGTTCGCAAAGGCTTACCGGAGTTACTACACTTCCGAAAACCCCAAGGAATACATCGCTACGCGCCTCGCCGATCAAGCCGCTCGGCGCGCTAAGTTTGGCGACACGGTTTACCTGCAGGAGCCCGACATCAAGAACGGTGTCGGCGGTCTCCGCGATTATCAGAACGCTCTGTGGATGGCCCAGGTGAAACTCGGGGTCACGTCGATGGAAGACCTCGCGACCGAGAGCTACCTCCGCCCCGTCGAGGTCACATCGTTCAACGAGTCCTACGACTTCCTTCTTCGCGTGCGCAATCAACTGCACTTCATGGTCAACCACCCGACGGATGTGCTCGACCTCGAAGTCCAGCCCCGCCTCGCGCGCCATCTCGGTTATGGTCAGACCAACGACCTCGAGCGCGTCGAGCGCTTCATGCAGGATTATTACCGCGCCGCTCGCTCCATTTATCGGTTGTCCAAACTCGTCGAGAACCGCCTCGCGCTCACCCTCGACCAACACGAGAGCGGCAAGATTTCCTTTCGCGAAGTCCTCCGCGCGCAACGTTTCCAACGCACGAAGCGCATTGACGGTTTCATCCTGCGTGGACGCGAACTCGCCGCCGAAAAGCCCGACGTGTTCGAAGTCGATCCCGCCCGCCTCATTCGCGTCTTCCGCCATTGCCAGCAATTGGATTGCCAGCCGGATTTCCACCTCACCAACAAGATCCGCGAGAGCCTCCCGCTCATCACCGACGAGATCATTCACCTGAAGGATGCCAATGTCAGCTTCAAAGCCATCCTGAGCGACGTCGGCTCCGTCCACGCCAGCCTCTCGCTCATGCACGAGCTGGGAGTCCTCGGGCGATTCATTCCGGAATTCGACAAGCTCACCTGCCTTGTCCAGCACGAGTATTACCACCGGTATACGGCCGACGTGCACACGTTAAACGCGATCCGCGAGCTCGACCGCGTTTTTTCCGAAGCCGAGCCGATCACCCTGAAATACCGGAGGGCGCTCCACGAAACCTCCGATCCACCGCTCCTCTATCTCATCCTACTCCTGCACGACATCGGCAAGTCCGTCGGGATCAAGGGACACGCCGAAAGTGGCGTCACCATCGCCGAGCCGATCCTCAAGCGTCTCTTCGTCTCGCCGGAAAATCGCGCGCTCGTGGCCTTCATTATCAAGAATCATCTCATCATGGCACGATTCTGGCAGAAGCGGGATGTTGATGATCCTGAAACCGCCGCCGCCTTTGCCGAGGTCGTTGATTCTCCCGAAAAGCTTCACCACCTCTATGTCCACACATTCTGCGATGCCCGTGGCACCGCCGCCTCGCTCTGGAACGGCTACAAGGATACCCTGCACAACGGCCTTTACCGCCACACCCTAGAACGGCTCAATCTCGGTGATTCCGTCCACGCCAGTCATCAAAAGCGCAAACTCATGACTCAAGAAGAACTCATTGGCCGCCAGATCCCCGGCATCAGCTCCGACGAGGTGATCGCCCATTTCGGACTCCTGCCCGATCGCTATTCTATCTACACGGACAACGACGAGATCGCGTTGCACATTCAGATGGTCCACCAACTCCTCCAGACGATTGTCGCCGCTGAGTCGGTCGGGGCGCTTCGCCCCGTGATCGACTGGAAGAACGACCTCAACCGCTCCCTCACGATCGTCAACGTCGTCACCTGGGACCGCGCAGGACTTTTCTACAAGCTCGCCGGAGCCTTCAATGTCGCCGGCCTCTCCATTCTCGCCGCCAAGGTCAACTCCCGTTCCGACCACATCGCGATCGACACGTTCTACGTCGTCGAGCCGGGTCGGGGCGTCGTCCAGAGCACCAACGCGCAGGAACTATTCGAGCAAACGATCAAGTCCGCCCTCCTCTCTGAGCGCGACCTCTACCCGGAAATCATCGGTCAAGCCAAGAAGCATAATAGTCGGTTTTCCCTGCAGCAAAAAGATGGGCCGCACACGTCCTTCCCTCAGACTGTCGAGGTCTACCATGAGCTCTCGATGAAGCGCACGATCGTTGAGATCCAAGCCCGCGATCGCATCGGCCTGCTCTACCTCATTTCCAAGGCCATTTCCTCGCAAGGCTTCGACATCACCTTCTCCCGGATTGGCACCGAGCGCGGCATCGCCATCGATACGTTCTACATCGAAAGCTCCGACGCCGCTCAACCCGCCGACCCCGAACGCCTCCACGCCCTGCGCGAGGTCCTGCGCGAGATCATCGAGCCGACCAACGACACGGGCTAATTCCCGGATTGCGCCGGCTTCCCTCTGGGGAGTAACTGCCCGCCGTGGATATTCACCCACCGTCCCGCCCGCCCTACTCGGCACTCTACGCGATCGCCGCGTTGGCGACCGGCTCGACCGAGGTCGACTCCGCCCAACTCGCGCTCGAGGAGATCGTCCGCTCTCTCGGCGCGCACAGTGGTTGCCTGTTCCTCCTCAATCCGGACACTGCCCGGTTGGAACTCGAGGCGCAGCACGGGCTCTCCGTTGCCGAGCAGGAACTCGCTTTCGATATTGGGCAGGGATTACCGGGCTGGGCCGCCTTGCATGGTCAACCTTATCTCGCTCCCGACGTCGCCGCCGAGTCGCGCTACCGCGCCATGCGCGCCGCCACTCGATCTCAAATGGTCGCGCCCCTCATGGTTGACGAGCGCACCGTCGGGGTGGTCGTAGTCGATCACGACGAGGCCAACCACTTTACCACTGACGCCTTGGGCCTCCTCGAAATGCTCAGCCAGGAGACGGCCCGCGTCTTGCGCCGCCTCTGGCTACTCGCGCAACTGGAAGGCAAGGCCCGCCAGTTGGAAACCCTCATCGCGATCGGCCACACCCTTGTCGGCAAACTCGAGCCCGACGTGGTCTTCGATTCCCTCACGCGCGATGCCCGCCAGATTTTCGGCAGCCGGGCCTGCGCCCTCTACCTGCACGACAGCCGGGCGGACACCGTGCGCTGCGTCTCCCTCGCCGCTCCCGCCCACATTGTTCGCCCGTCCGAAGTGCTTCCCACCGCTTCGTGCCTCGTCGGCGTCACGGTCCACACGCGTCGGCAGACCGAATTCGCCGACATCCGATCCCCAGAATTCCTCACCCTCGCAGATCTGCCCGACGACCCCGAACTCCACTCCGTCCTGATCACCCCCCTGATCTACGAAAACGAAGTGCTCGGAGCGCTCGCAATCTTCAGTGATCGGGTCCAGCGCTACGACAACGACTCCAAACGCCTCAACGCCGGCTTGGCGAGCCTCGGGGCAGTCGCGCTCGAAAACGCCCGACTCTACGCCCGAGTTTTCCAAAGCGAGGCCACGCTTCGCAAAAACGAGCAACTCACCACGCTCGGCCTCCTCGCCGCGGAGATCGCCCACGAAATCCGCAACCCGCTCACCGTGCTCAAACTCCTTCACGGTGGCCTCGGCCTTGACTTCCCTGAGGGAGA
>Ga0105053_10003489_pt1 | contig 23858 bp, 22 predicted proteins | sample BON01_FD_78093 | JGI IMG/M metagenome (GOLD analysis project Ga0105053, IMG submission 78093) | Freshwater microbial communities from Lake Bonney liftoff mats and glacier meltwater in Antarctica - BON-01 | ecosystem: Environmental > Aquatic > Freshwater > Ice > Glacier meltwater | place: Lake...
CACCCTGAAAGATACGCAGGGCGACCGGCTGCGCGCACCGCGGACCGACAGCGAAGGGCTGGCCGTCGGTCCGGGCGGAATGCTCTATATCTCGTTCGAGGCAGAGGTGCGGGTGCGCCAGCAGCAGGGCCCGACCGGCATCCCTTCGCTTTTGCCCAATCATCCGGATTTCGCAGGGATGCCGAACAACAGCTCGCTCGAAGCCCTCGCCATCGGCCCGGATGGCGCGCTTTATACCATTCCAGAGCGGTCGGGGCGGGCTGATATCCCGTTTCCGGTCTACCGGTTTCGCGATGGCGCGTGGGATATCCCGTTCAGCATTCCGCGAATCGGCCCGTTTCTGGTGTCAGGTGCGGATATCGGGCCGGACGGGCGGCTCTATGTTTTGGAACGGGACTTTCTCGGTATCGGATTTCGCAGCAGGCTGCGCCGGTTCGATCTGGAAGGCGGCAACGAGGAATTGCTGTTCCAGACTTCGGTGCTGACGCACGACAATCTCGAAGGCGTCTCGGTCTGGCGCGACGCCGACGGGGCGCTGCGCGCCACTCTTGTCTCCGATGACAATTTTCGTTTCTTGCAACAGACAGAAATCGTGGAATACCTGCTGCCTGATTGACGCCGGTGCCGCACGGCCCTAACAGAACGCGTTCCTCTGTGGGAACCAAGTCGCCGCACCCTTGTCAAAACGGAAACCAACATGCTTCTTTTCCCCGGCATCCTTGCCATGGCCGCCATTGTCCTGGCCTCCAATATCCTCGTGCAGTTCCTGATCCTTGACGGGCTGCTGACCTGGGGTGCCTTCACCTATCCCTTGGCTTTTCTCGTTACCGATATCATGAACCGCCTCTATGGTCCTGCCGCCGCGCGCCGTGTCGTGCTGGCCGGTTTCGTGACCGGGATCATCTGCTCGCTCATCGGTACGCAAGTGATGTTGGAGTTCGGGCCTGCCGTGGCGCTGCGCGTCGCTGTGGCCTCTGCCTTGGCGTTTTTGGTGGCGCAACTCATCGATGTCGCTGTCTTTGCGCGGCTGGTGCGGCGGGTCTGGTGGAAGGCGCCGCTGGTTTCGACGCTGATCAGTTCGACGGTGGACACGGCAATTTTCTTTACCCTTGCCTTTGCCGCGACCGTTACCTTTTTTCCCGATGCTGCCAATTCCGCCGTTTCCTGGGCATCCGAGCCTGCGCCGTTCCTGCTGTTCGGACCAATCCTGCCGCTCTGGGCTTCGCTCGCCGTGGCGGACTGGGCTGTCAAACTTGCTATCGCGCTCATCGCACTGGTGCCTTTTCGCCTGATTGTTGGGCATTTGCATCGCAACGAAGTGTGATCGCGCCGGTAGTATTATTTGGTTTGACAAACACCAGATCTGTGGCAATTTCGGAGTATTCGAAACCCATTGAAAGGAGGTGATCCAGTGTCAAGAAAGAGATTGGAGAAGTGCGTCGGGACAGCTTGGGGAGAGCGCAGCTAGGGCAGCCCTTGGCTGAATTATCCCCGGGTGGACTACTGGTCTGACCGACCCCACCTCCTGAACTTTCGAAGGGCCGTTCCACCTCGGGGCGGCCCTTTTCGTTTCGTACGTTTGTGGGCAAAAGCAGCCGGAAAGGAGGCACCATGCTCTGGATCAATGACCGCATCACCCTGCAAGACTGGGAACTGAGCGAAAGCTTCATGCGCGCCTCCGGTCCCGGCGGGCAGAATGTGAACAAGGTCAGCACGGCCGTCGAACTGCGGTTCGAGGCAGAGCGTTCGCCATCGCTACCCGCGCCGGTCAAGACCCGGTTGAAACGGCTGGCAGGCTGGCGCTGGACCAGCGAGGGCGCAATCGTCATTCAGGTGCAGGACACCCGCAGCCAAGCGCGCAACCGCGAGATTGCGCGCCAGAGACTCGCTGATCTGGTTCGCGAGGCCTGTATCGTACCCAAGCGCCGTCTGGCAACCAAGCCGACCTACGGCTCGGTCAGGCGGCGGCTCGAGGGCAAGAAGGTGCGGGCCGTGGTCAAGGCAGGCCGGGGCAAGGTTGACGGAGAGGATTGATCGCGATGCACAATTTGTCCGCTCGGACCTGTATGCACCGATGATATGGGACAGGGCTTGATCGTCTTTCGGGCTGACTGACGACCACCTCGTCAGAATCAATCATTGATTGAAATCTGGCGCAACCTGCGCACTTCCTCTTGCAGCCGCTGGCACTGCGCCGTCAGCAAATCAGACAAGACCCGATCGTCCTCGGTATCAATTGCGGCATCACGGTAATCCTCGATGATGCGCTCTTCGCCGTCGATCACGCCAGGCAGGATATTTTCATTCAGTCCAGAGAACAGCGCCCGCAGGTTCAGGATCGCTTTGTGTACCATGGTCATCTTTGACCCATCGTCAGGCGATGCAGCGCCGCGTGCGGTCAGGGCGACCGTCAATTCACCGATATGCTGCTCGTGAAGGTCACGCAGACCGATCAGGATGGTACGGATCTGCGGATCTTCGGCGAGGGTCGCGCCCTCCTGGTATCCCGCGCGCGCGTCGATCAAAGCGGCGCGCAGGCTGACGGCTGGTTCAAGAAAATCTGACAATACACAGGTCTCCCTCTGGTTATAACCAAATGAACCCGGCCGCACTGCGGCGGTTCCCCAAAGGCGCAAAGAACGCTGGTCGGATTCGTTTGACGGGAAGCCTGCATTGGCCAAACGCATGACCCCACCGCAAGCAGGCCGCGTCGGCGTGTCACAGGCTGATCATGTCAATTGGCTGGTGGGGGCTCGTCGTCGCAGGCCAAAGCGGCGGAAACGTCGCCAAGGAATCTGCGGATCGACCTAAGAAAAATATACACCGGCATAAAGTGATTTGCTTGGTGCCCAGGAGAGGACTCGAACCTCCACGTCCTTTCGGACACTGGCACCTGAAGCCAGCGCGTCTACCAATTCCACCACCTGGGCAGGCCGTGTGAGTGCGGCGTTTAAGCTGGGTTGTGGGGACTGTCAACGCGATTCCGTTGTGATTTCGGCGCATGTAGCGGGCGGTGTCATGCGCGCTCTTTCCGATGCCTGAACCGGGCATTGGCGGGGCGAACTGTGCGGATTTGCGCCTTGTCTGGCGGGGGAGGGGGCAGTAAACCGGGCATGTTCTTGGAAAGGATGCCAGCCATGTCCCAGATGGTCACGATTTTTGGCGGATCGGGTTTTCTCGGCCGCTATGTCGCGCGACGCATGGCCAAGAAGGGGTGGCGCGTGCGGGTTGCGACACGCCGTCCAAATGAGGCGATGTTTGTGCGCTCCTATGGCGCGGTGGGGCAGGTGGAACCGATTTTCTGCAACATTCGTGACGACGCGTCCGTGCGTGCCGCGCTGCATGGTGCGCAGGCCGTGGTGAATTGCGTCGGCGTTCTGGCTGAGACAGGCAATAATACCTTCAAGGCCGTGCAGGAAAAAGGGGCGGGTCGCGTTGCGCGCATTGCCGCAGAGCAGGGGGTGGCGCGCATTGTGCATGTATCTGCCATCGGCGCTTCTGCGCAGTCCGAAAGCGCTTATGCCCGCACCAAGGCAGCGGGCGAGGCAGCCGTACTGGCCACCATGCCACAGGCGGTGATCCTGCGTCCCTCGATCCTTTTCGGCAGCGAGGATGAATTTTTCAACCGTTTTGCCGGCATGACCCGACTGGCGCCTGTCCTTCCGGTTGTGGGCGCAGAGACGCTGTTTCAGCCGGTCTGGGTCGATGATGTGGCACAGGCCGCCGTGATGGGCGTCACAGGGCAGGCCGCGCCGGGAATTTATGAACTCGGTGGTCCGGATGTGAAGAGCTTTCGGGGCTTGATGGCCGTGATGCTGGATGTGATCCGGCGTCGGCGTCTGGTGGTCAATCTGCCTTTCTGGATTGCCGGGTTCATGGCCAAGATGTTTGGCATTGGTCAGACGCTCAGTCTGGGTCTGATCCCTGCGCCAATCACCACCGATCAGGTGGCGAATTTGCGGGTCGATAACGTGGTTGCAGATGGGGAGCGTGGCTTTGCCGAATTGGGGATCACCCCTGTTGCGATGGAGGCGGTCCTGCCCGATTATCTCTGGCGGTTCCGCCCGTCCGGGCAATATAGCGCGATCAAGGATTCGGCGCGGAATCTGAGGTCTTGAAGTATCGTCTCTGGGTGGGTGCATGGCGGCACCGATCCGGCAAGGCGGGATTCGTGTCGAGGGTAACCTGACCGCCTGCAACGAGATTGACGGCGGCGCGTTTGTGGTGACCTCTGCCACACGGGTCGAGGATGGCTATGCCGTTGGCCAGGTTTATGAATTGGTCGCGGAGATTGCCGCTGACGGCGCCGTGATCGCGACGCTACTTCGGGCAAGGTAGGGGCGGGTATGACTGAATCGACAACGCTGGTCGCCATGGTATTGGGCGTGCTCGAAGGGCTGACCGAGTTTATCCCGGTGTCTTCGACCGGGCATCTGTTGCTGGCGGGGCATTTTCTGGGGTTTGAAAGCAAGGGCAAGACCTTTGAGGTCGTGATCCAGTTGGGCGCCGTGCTGGCAATTCTGACGGTCTATTTTGCCCGGTTGTGGCAGGTGTTTCGGGACGCGCCGCGTGATCCGCTGGCGCGCCGGTTCATCTTTGCCGTGCTGCTGGCGTTTTTGCCGGCCGCCGTCATTGGTGTGTTTGCGCATGATCTGATCAAGACGGTCCTGTTCGAGACGCCGATCCTGATTGCCTCCATGCTGATCCTTGGCGGCGTGGTCCTGATCATGGTGGACCGGATGCCGCTGAAACCCGTGCATGAAGATGCGATGCGCCTGCCGCTGGGCCTTGCGTTCAAGATCGGGCTGTTTCAATGCCTTGCGATGGTGCCGGGTGTCTCACGCTCTGGTGCGACGATTGTCGGTGCCTTGCTGATGGGGACGGGCAAGCGGGCGGCGGCGGAATTTTCGTTCTTTCTGTCGATGCCGACCATGGCCGGGGCGGTGGCTTATGACCTCTATCAGAACCGTGATGTGCTGGACTGGAGTGCGCTGACCGAGATTGGAATCGGCTTTGCCACGGCCTTTGTCAGTGCGGTGCTCGTGGTGCGCTGGCTGCTCGGTTACGTCAGTCGCAATGGCTATTCCTTGTTCGGATGGTGGCGAATCATTGTGGGAAGCGTTGCTTTGGTGGCGCTGGTCGCCGGGTATTGAAGTAATAGGTCAGTATAAGTTACCTAAAATTGGGAAGATTGGTCAGTATTTCTGTCCCAACCTGCATTTTTCCACATTATAGGTCAGCACTACTGCCTTTTATTCCTGAACCGGTCAAAGTAAAAGGGCGCGACCTACTATGGAGAGGGCTGGATCGTGGCCAATGACAAGATGCTCAAGTTCGTCAGTCTGGGCCGCGACATGCCGGACAAGCGTGCGCCTGTATTGCGCCGGCAGGATTTCGACGAGATTTATGCGGAGTACGCCGCGGCCAAGGCGGCGGAGCAGGCGGGCCGCTGCAGCCAGTGTGGCGTGCCGTTCTGCCAGACGCATTGCCCGCTGCACAACAACATCCCGGACTGGCTGGCGCTGACCGCCGAGGGGCGGTTGCAGGAAGCCTATGAGATGTCGCAGTCTACCAACACCTTTCCCGAGATTTGCGGCCGGATCTGCCCGCAGGACCGGCTTTGCGAGGGCAATTGCGTCATCGAGATGTCCGGCCATGGCACGGTGACAATCGGGTCGATCGAGAAATATCTGACCGATACCGCATTCGAGATGGGCTGGGTCAAACCGATCCGCCCGCACCGCGAACGCAGCGAGAGCGTGGGGATCATCGGGGCGGGGCCGGGGGGTCTGGCCGCGGCGGATATGCTGCGCCGGGCGGGTTTGCAGGTCACGGTCTATGACCGCCATGACCGTGGCGGCGGGTTGATGACCTATGGAATTCCCGGCTTCAAACTGGAAAAAGACGTTGTGATGCAACGCATTGCCCAGTTGGAGGATGGCGGTGTCACCTTTGTGCTCAACTGCAATGTCGGTGAGGACCTGTCGTTTGACGCGATAAGGGGCAGCCATGATGCAGTGCTGATCGCGACGGGTGTCTATAAATCGCGTGATCTGGAAGCGCCGGGAGCGGCGGCCAAGGGCATCGTGCGGGCGATTGATTATCTGACGGCGAGCAACCGCCAAAGCTTTGGCGACGAGGTGCCGGAGTTTGACTCGGGCGAGTTGAATGCGCAGGGCAAGCGCGTGGTGGTGATCGGTGGCGGTGATACTGCGATGGATTGTGTGCGCACGGCCGTCCGGCAGGGGGCGACATCGGTCAAATGCCTCTATCGTCGTGACCGCGCCAATATGCCCGGATCGCAGCGTGAAGTGAACAATGCCGAGGAAGAAGGCATTGAATTTGTGTGGCTTTCGGGGCCGGGCGGGTTTAGCGGCGATGCGGTTTCTGCGGTCACGATCCAGAAAATGCGCCTTGGCGTGCCGGATTCGACAGGTCGGCGGATGCCGGAACTTATCAAGGGCTCGGATCATGACGAGCCTGTCGATCTGGTGGTCAAGGCGCTGGGATTCGAGCCGGAGGACCTGCCGAAGCTATGGGGCGTGACCGGGCTCGACGTGACGCGCTGGGGCACGATCCGGGCGGGATATGGCAGCGGGCAGACCAGCCTCGACGGGGTATTCGCGGCGGGTGACATCGTGCGCGGTGCCTCTCTGGTGGTTTGGGCGATCCGCGACGGGCGCGATTCGGCGACGGCGATCCTGAATTATCTGGGCCAGAGCGAGCGTGTTGCTGCCGAGTGAACGGTCCGCACGGGCAAAGGTTAACTGAAATCGCACCTTCGGTAATACGTCGGTATTTTAACGGTATTGCAACGGTGCGATTTCGGGGCAGGATGCAATCCAGAGGCGGCAAAAATAGTTGGTAGGTCAGGTATGCTGACCTATAATGCTGCCGGTGGTTTTGGGAGAGTTGTGATGAAGTCAATGTTGATCCTGTCGGCGCTGCTGGGCCTGTCTGGCCCGGCGATGGCGCAATCGGCATTTGCCCCGCCGCAGGGCTGTACCGGGACGCTGACGGTGCAGTTGCGGTCATGCCTTGTCACGCATCTGTGGACCTGCGAGGCGGATGCGCCGGGCGAGCAGTGGATCGCCCTGTTCGGGCAGGATGGCCCGTTTCAGGTGCGCAAGATCGACGCCGAGTTTCAATGGCTGACCACCTATTACGCCGACCCGCCGCGCACCGAGACGATGGTGCAGCCTGCGCCCGATCCCGAGAGCCTGACCGAACTATTTGCCAATGCCGATGACACCTATGACTTTACCGTCGAGACGGATGACGGGGCACCGCCGGAGCGGATTCTTGGTTTTGACAAGCTGACCGGGGAAACTGTGGTGATCGACGGCGAGCCGTTGCTGCGCACCGAGTTCGGCTATGACACGCTGGCGCCGGATGGTGCGATCATAGCGTCGCGCGCGGGCCGGCAATATGTGAGCGAGCGGCACCGGATATTCCTGTTTGGCACGGACTGGGATGCGGAGACGCCAGACCAGGTGTTTGACGCGAGCCCGGTGCAGTTCATCTATCCGGGCGAGGCCGGATTCTTTGCCGCGAGCCCGCGCTATGACTGCGGTGCGACGATGTCGTCATTCGCGGTGCAGCCGTGACATTGCGGCTGGTCCTGTGCCTGCCGGTGCTGCTGGCTGGCGTGCCGGTGACGCCTGCGGGGGCGCAGGGTGCGTTCAGCCTGCCTGCCGGGTGTACCGCCTTTGTTACGATGCAAAAGCGCAGTTGTGTCGTGAGCCATCTGTTCACCTGCGAGGGCGATCCCGAAGGGTATCAGCGCCGTGTCGATCTGACCGAGGCTGGCCTGACCTATGCCGGGATGATCGATGCCGAGACCCAGTGGATCGAAAGCCATTACGCCGGATCGGGCCAGAGCGATACGCTGGCCCCGGATCCGATTGACGCCGCCTCGCTGAGCGAATTGCTGGAGACCGGGGTCGATACCTGGGATTTCAGGACGCTGACCGATGATTCGCTGGTCACCCGCCATCAGGGCAGTGACCGCCTGACCGGCCGGGTGGTGACGATTGACGGCGTCGCGTTGCAGGAGACCGCGTTTGAGGCGACGGTGCTGGATGCCGCAGGAATCCAGCTATGGCGACTGGAGGGGACGGAATATATCCACCCAGAATGGCGCACCTTTATTTCTGGCACGCGTACCGTGACGATGCCGGACGAGGTTTATGACACGGATTTTACCCCGGTCGAGTTCATCTTTCCCGCAGAGCCCGGATTTTTGGGCAGCATGCCGCGCCATGACTGTGGTGTGGTGATGTCGCGACTGGAACCGGCGCCGATCCCGGTGATGTGGAGTGCGGGGGAATGATGCGCAAGCTGTTGATTGTCCTGCCATTTGTCATGCCGGCCCTGCCTGTCGCGGCGCAGCAGACCTTTGCCCTGCCTGCGGGGTGCGAGGCCTATGTCACGGTCCAGTCGGCGGCCTGCACCGTGTCGCATCACTTTACCTGCGAGGGTGATCCTGAGGGGCATCAGCGCCGCGTGGATCTGGACGAGGGCGGCATGACCTATATCGGCAGTATCGATGCCGAGACCCAGTGGATCGCCTCGTTTCATACGATCACCGGACATTCCGAGGAGCTGGAACCCGCACCTGTGGACCGCGCCTCGCTGAGTGAATTGATCGAGACGGGGGTGAACACCTATGATTTCATGACCCTGTCGGATCATATCGGCCCGACGCGCTATGTCGGGGAGGATCGCCTGACCGGGGAGACGGTCGTGATCGACGGGGTGACGCTGGATCAGACCAGCTATGAGATCCGCTCGATGAGCGCCGATGGCACCGAGATCTGGCGTGCTGCGGGCAATGAATATATCAGCCGCGACTGGCGGATGTTTCTGGCCGGGGCGGGAACGATCACCACGCCGGATGGCAGTTTCGAGTCCGATGACAGCCCGGTCGAGTTCATCTTTGCGGGGGAGCCGGGGTTTTTGTCGGCCAATCCGAAACATGGCTGTGGCGTGGTCATGTCATCCTATGCGTCGGGTGGCTGAGATGACCCACGCCGACCTGCCAAAGCCGCACCTGGACCTGACCGAGATCGTCAATAAGAACGGGATCGTGATCCTGCGCGGCCGTCCCGATCCTGCGACGGTGATGCCGGTGGCGGGGCCGCTGGTGGTGGTGTTTTGCAGTTCCGACTCCTCGCTCGAATTCGCGGGGCATGTGGCCCGATCGGGGCGCAATGCCCTATTCGTGAGGGACAATAAACGGACATGGTTCGCGTTGCCGGCCGATGTCAAAACGATTGTTTCCGCCGTTCAGAAGGAGCTGAAATCGCTTGGATCGAAGCGTGTTGACACAATCGGGTTTTCCATGGGTGCTTATGCTGCACTTGCATATGGCAAAGTGATTCCGATCCGAAATGCCTTGGCCCTGGCACCAAGATTTTCGCCAGATCAAGACATTGTCCCCGACCGCCGGGCACGGCGCAACCTTGACCGATGTAGCGACCGTCTGGCATTGCGTTCTGTCGCTCCGGGTTTGAATGGAATTGGCTGGGCTACTGTCGTGCATGGTAGTCTTGGTCCTGACCGTGCCCACTTGCCGCATTTTCCGAGACGGAAAAATGTCGATCATCACATCATACCTGGCTGCTACCATCTTGTCTTGCAGTGGTTGAGTGACCGCAGTCTGTTGGATGGTCTTGCAGGGGATGTTCTGACCGATGACCGCAGGGCGGCGCAGCGCCATATGCGGGCGGCGGGCACCGTTCCGCGCCGTTTGATGAACAACCGCATGGCCCGTGCGGAGGCGCGTTTGCGCCGTGCTCTTGGGGCAATTCGCCGCCGGTTTCGGGCGGTTTCTACTTCATTTTTATCACCTATTACAGGACCAACATCATGAAATCATTGCCCTTTGCCCTGATCCTTTTGGCTGCGCCTGCAACGGCGCAGACCCTGTCCCTGCCCGGCAACTGTACGGCCTATCTCACCGTGCAATCGCAAGGCTGCACGGTGGGGCATTACCTGACCTGCACCGGCGATCCTGCGGGCTATCAGCACCGGGTCGAGCATTATTCGGACGGTTATGACTTTATCAATACCATTGACCGGGAAGGCCAATGGATCAGCAGCAACGATGTCTATGCCGGCGGTTACGACGTGCTGGGCCAGGTGCAGACCGATCCGCTGAGCCTGTCGAACATGATCGAAAACGGCCAGGATGAGATGGATTTCACCATGGAGCACAGCAATGGCGCGGTGACCCGGTACATCGGGTCGGAACGGATGACAGGTGAGACGGCGGTGATTGACGGGATTACACTACTGCGTGCCGAATACACGATGGAGTCCCTTGACGCCAATGGCACGCAACTTTGGCGTGCCGAAGGCCGCGAGTTCATCAGCCCCGGCTGGCGAATTTATTTTTCGGAGGTGACCACCTGGTACGATCCCGGCGCGGATCCCGATGTCGTGGCCAGTGCGCCGGTCGAATTCATCATGCCGGGCGAGCCCGGATTTCTGAGCACGGTGCCGATCAATGATTGTGCCCCGGCCGAGTGACATCTTTTCTGCTGCATGCCTCTGAAGGAGCCCGCACATGACCATCTATGACGAGAACTGGGCCGCCGCCGAGGTCGCAAAGCGGCAGTGGATGACCGAGAACAGCCTTTACCGGGACGAGGATGAACATTCGTCCTGCGGGGTCGGACTTGTCGTGTCGATCGACGGCACGCCCTCGCGCGGGGTGGTGGAAAAGGGGATCGCAGCGCTGAAGGCGATCTGGCATCGCGGTGCGGTGGACGCCGATGGCAAGACGGGCGACGGGGCCGGGATTCATGTGCAGATCCCGGTGCCGTTCTTTTACGATCAGGTCCGTCGCACCGGCCATGAACCCGATCTGAACAAGCTGATTGCGGTGGGGCAGGTGTTTTTGCCGCGCACCGATTTTGGCGCGCAGGAACGCTGCCGGACCATCGTGGAAACCGAAGTGCTGCGCATGGGCCATTATATCTATGGTTGGCGCCATGTGCCGGTGAATGTGTCGGTTCTGGGGGAAAAGGCCAATGCCACACGGCCCGAGATCGAGCAGATCCTGATCCGTAACGAGAAGGACATCGATCAGGAGGCGTTTGAGCGCGAGCTTTACATCATCCGTCGCCGGATCGAAAAGGCGGCCTTGGCGGCGCAGATTCAGGGGCTTTATCTCGCGAGCCTGTCCTGCCGGTCGATCATCTACAAGGGGATGATGCTGGCCGAGCAGGTGGCGGTGTTTTATCCCGATCTGATGGATGCAAGGTTCGAGAGCGCCTTTGCGATCTATCACCAGCGTTATTCCACCAACACGTTTCCGCAATGGTCGCTGGCGCAGCCGTTCCGGATGCTGGCGCATAACGGCGAGATCAACACGCTCAAGGGCAACATCAACTGGATGAAGAGCCACGAGATCCGCATGGCGTCGAATACGTTTGGCGATGCCGCCGAGGATATCAAGCCGATCATTCCGGCGGGCACGTCGGATAGCGGCGCGCTCGATTCCGTGTTCGAGGTGCTGGTCCGCGCGGGCCGCAACGCGCCGATGGCCAAGACCATGATGGTGCCGGAAGCATGGAGCAAATCGGCGGTGGAGATGCCCGCTGCGTGGCAGGACATGTATGGCTATTGCAACGCGGTGATGGAGCCGTGGGATGGCCCGGCAGCCCTGGCGATGACCGATGGCCGCTGGGTCTGTGGCGGGTTGGACCGCAACGGGCTGCGTCCGATGCGTTATGTCGTGACGGGTGACGGGCTGCTCATTGCCGGGTCCGAGGCCGGGATGGTGCCGATTGATGAACGCACCGTGCGCGAAAAGGGCGCGCTGGGGCCGGGTCAGATGATCGCCGTCGATATGAAGGAAGGGCGGCTTTATCACGATGCCGCGTTGAAGGACAAACTGGCTGCTGCGCAGCCCTTTGGCGAGTGGATCGAGAAGGTCGTCGATCTGAATGCCATTTTGCGCGATGTGCCGGAATCCGCGCTGTTTTCCGGTGCTGATTTGCGCAAGCGGCAGATTGCGGCGGGCTATACCGTCGAGGAGCTGGAGCAGGTTCTGGCCCCGATGGCCGAGGATGGCAAAGAGATGATCGCCAGCATGGGTGACGATACCCCCGCAGCGGTGCTGTCATCGATCTATCGCCCACTGTCGCATTTCTTTCGCCAGAACTTTTCTCAGGTCACCAACCCGCCCATCGACAGCTTGCGCGAAACGCGGGTGATGAGCCTCAAGACAAGGTTCGGCAATCTCAAGAACGTGCTGGATGAAAACTCTGGTCAGACCGAGATTCTGATGCTGGAGAGCCCGTTCGTCGCCAATGCCGAGTTCGACGTGATGGTGCAGCAGTTCGGCCAAGGCGTCGCCTTTGTCGATTGCAGCTTTGTGCCGGGGCATGATGCGCTGCGCCTTGGGCTGGAGCGGATCCGCGCCGAGGCAGAGGATGCCGTGCGCTCTGGTGCCGGACATATCGTGCTGAGCGATCAGCATCAGTCGGAGGCACGTATTGCGATGCCGATGATTTTGGCGACGAGTGCCGTGCATAGCTGGCTGACCCGCAAGGGCCTGCGCACCTTTACGTCGATCAATGTCCGCTCTGCCGAGTGTATCGACCCGCATTACTTTGCGGTGCTGATTTCGAGTGGGGCGACAACGGTCAACGCCTATCTGGCGCAGGATTCCATTGCCGACCGGGTGAGCCGGGGGTTGATCGAGGGTAGTCTGACCGATGCGATGCGCCGGTACCGCGCCGCCATCGACGCCGGTCTGCTCAAGATCATGTCGAAGATGGGGATTTCGGTCGTGTCCTCCTATCGCGGTGGGCTGAACTTTGAAGCGGTGGGTCTGAGCCGCGCGATGTGTGCCGAGTATTTCCCCGGTATGCACAGCCGGATTTCGGGTATCGGCGTGGCGGGCATTCAGCACAAGCTGGAAGAGGTCCATGCCCGTGGCTGGAAGGGTGGCAGCGATGTGCTGCCCATCGGCGGGTTCTACAAGGCGCGCCGCACCGGCGAGAAACATGCGTGGGAAGCGACCACCATGCATATGCTGCAAAGTGCCTGCGACAGCGCCTCATACGAGTTGTGGATGCAATACAGCCGCACGATGCAGGCCAATCCGCCGATCCATCTGCGCGACCTGCTGGCGATCAAGCCATTGGGCGAGGCGGTGCCGATTCAGGAGGTGGAGAGCATCACCTCGATCCGCAAACGCTTTGTCACGCCGGGGATGTCACTGGGTGCGCTGTCGCCCGAGGCGCACAAGACGCTGAATGTGGCGATGAACCGGATCGGCGCGAAAAGCGATTCCGGTGAGGGCGGCGAGGATCCGGCGCATTTCCTGCCCGAGGCGAATGGCGACAACCCGAGTGCCAAGATCAAGCAGGTGGCGTCGGGACGCTTTGGCGTGACGGCGGAATACCTCAACGCCTGTGAGGAGTTGGAGATCAAGGTGGCGCAGGGGGCCAAGCCCGGTGAGGGCGGTCAGTTGCCGGGGATGAAGGTGACGGCGCTGATCGCGCGGCTGCGTCATTCGACGCCGGGGGTGACGTTGATTTCGCCCCCCCCGCATCACGATATCTATTCCATCGAGGATCTGGCGCAACTGATCTATGACCTCAAGCAGATCAACCCGCGCGCCAAGGTGACGGTAAAACTGGTGGCCTCCTCCGGGGTTGGCACGATTGCGGCGGGTGTGGCCAAGGCCAAGGCGGATGTGATCCTGATTTCGGGGCATAACGGCGGCACCGGGGCGTCGCCGGGTACCAGCATCAAATATGCCGGCCTGCCGTGGGAAATGGGTCTGACCGAGGCGCATCAGGTGCTGAGCATGAACAACCTGCGCGAGCGGGTGACGCTGCGCACCGATGGCGGTTTGCGCACCGGGCGCGATATCGTCATGGCGGCGATGCTGGGGGCCGAGGAATACGGCATCGGCACCGCCTCACTGATCGCGATGGGCTGTATCATGGTGCGCCAGTGCCAGAGCAATACCTGTCCGGTCGGCGTCTGCACCCAGAACGAGGCGCTGCGCGCCAAGTTTACCGGATCGGCGGAGAAGGTGGTCAATCTGATCACCTTCTATGCCACCGAAGTGCGCGAGATTCTGGCGTCGATCGGCGCGCGCTCGATGGATGATATCATCGGGCGGGCGGACCTGCTGGCGCAGGTATCGCGCGGATCGGCGCATCTGGATGATCTGGACCTCAACCCGCTGCTGATCACGGTCGATGGGTCGCAAAAGATCCGGTACGACCGCAACAAGCCGCGCAATGCCGTGCTCGACACGCTGGACAAGGAGATTGTCACCGATGCGGCGCGGTTTCTGAACGACGGCGAAAAGATGCAGTTGCAATATGCGGTGCAGAACACCCATCGCACCATCGGCACGCGGACGAGCAGCCATATCGTGCAGAAGTTCGGGATGCACAACAATCTGCAGCCCGATCATCTGACGGTGAAACTGACCGGGTCGGCGGGGCAATCGCTGGGCGCGTTTCTGGCGCCGGGGCTGAAGCTCGACGTGTCGGGCGATGCCAATGACTATGTCGGCAAGGGTCTGTCGGGGGGGATCATCGTGGTGAGCCCGCCATTGTCATCGCCGCTGGTCGCGTCGGAGAATACGATCATCGGCAACACGGTGCTTTATGGTGCTACGGCTGGTTACCTCTTTGCCGCTGGCCGCGCGGGCGAGCGGTTTGCCGTGCGCAACTCTGGCGCGTCAGTGGTGATCGAGGGCTGTGGCACCAACGGCTGCGAATACATGACCGGGGGTGTCGCGGTTATTCTGGGGTCGATCGGCGCCAACTTTGGTGCGGGCATGACCGGCGGGATGGCCTATCTTTATGACCCGGAGGGCGAGGCCGCAGCACTGATCAATATGGAGACACTGGTGACCAATCCGGTCACGGTCGATCATTGGGAGGCGCAGCTGCGCGGACTGATCGAACGCCATGAGCGCGAGACGGGCAGCCGCAAGGCCACGGAAATCCTGACGCATTGGGATCTGGAAAAGGGTAATTTCCTGCAAATCTGTCCCAAGGAAATGCTGGTGCATCTGAAACATCCTCTGAGTGTGGATGTGAAGGCGATGCCGGCGGAGTGAGGGGTGGGGCGCTGGATGAGGTGGAGAGGTCGAACGAGTTTTCCTGACATCGGATAGCGTACCGGATTGAATTGGAGTGCCCTTTTGCCCGGAATCAAGGTGCGCAGCACCGCCGGGCAGCGCCCGACCGCCCCGTCATGCCGAAGGCGTGCCTGCGGCACGACGGGCGGGCGCTTTTGCGACGTTGGTAAGGGGAAAGCCGTTGGACTGTTAACGACCATAAAGTGCCAGGCTTTTATCGTAGCTGCGCCCACCCGGCGGTCTGGCGCTGCCCTGTGTATTGACTCGGTCCAAAGCTCAAAAGGCGCTTCGAAGTCTAAACCGCAACAAAAGCTGAAATTGCTTCACTCGGTCGAGGTGATGATCGCCTCGACCCGCCGGTTCGCCTCGCGGCCCTCCGGTGTGAGGTTGGAGGCGACAGGGGCCAGAAATCCCATGCCTTCGGCGGCGAGTTGCCGGCGGGGGATGTCATGATCGCTGACCAGACGTTCGAGCACGGACCCGGCCCGGCGTTTGGAGAGGCCGATGTTGCCGTCGAGCGAACCCTGGGAATCGGTGTGGCCGACCAGTGCGACCTGCCGGTCGGGGTTCTGGAGCAGGTAGGCCGCCAGTTGGTCGAGCGAAGCGAAGGGGCCGGGGCCAAGTTGGGCCGAGCCGGTCTCGAAGGTGAGATCGGAGAGGATGACATGGCCTTCGACCTCGATCCGGGCGGCGAAATCATCGGGCAAGGTGGCGCCGACCGCGCGCGCGACGGTCTGCGAGACCTCTGCCGTGACCGGCGCTGTGCCGGGCGGGCCGACAACGGTCACCTGCACAAAGCCCGCGTTGCTGGACCGGCTGACCAGCAGGCTCACATGCTCGGGCCCTGCGGCGCTGTCGCGCCGGGCGGTCAGATAGCGGAAATCGGAAAGATCGACATACATGTCCGGTGCGCCGATCACGCTGATCCCAAAGCGGAAATCGAAGCCTCCGCAGGTGTCCGTCTCGCATTCGAAGAGGATTTCAAAACCGTCGGTTTGCAACTGTTCGCGCAGGGGCCGCAGGAGTTGCAACGTGGTCAGCCCTGCGGCATTGATCCGCCAGGACTGTTGCAGCACGTCGCCTTCGGCGGTGACGCCAGGCACCTGACCATTGGCATAGGGGCCGGTCGGTAACAGGTGGCTGCCCAATGCCGACCGGGTCTGTGTGGTCATGTCGGCATTGGCCGGGAAGTCGAGGGTGACTGCCTGGCCTGCCTGCGGCGCGAGCAGGAATAGCATGAGCCAGAGCCGCGCGGCGCGTCTCATGATGGCGCGGGTCCGGCGTGGATCCGGTAGTGATAGTGCCCCACTGCCTGCATCCCCAGCGACTGATAGAGCCGGTTCGCCCCCTGATTGGCCTGCGTGACCACGAGGCTGAACCACGCGGCTCGCTGATCCTGCGCCCAGAAGGCCGCTGCCCGCAAGAGCCAGAGGCCGAGCCCCTTGCGCCGCTGCGCCGACAGGATTTCAAGCGCGTGGAGCATGGCGATATCGCCGTGACAGGCGACAAAGGCGGCGCCGGAGGGCCGGTCGCCCAGACGCCCGAGCAACGTGGTATGTGGCCCCCGCACCCGGTGCATGATCGCGATCCGCGCCGGGCCGATGCCGCCTGCCGCCCAGATCTCGGCCTGAATGGCGAGGGGTGGCCAGACCTGAAACGATGTGACGGGCGGGGGCCGCTGCGTGGCGATCAGGGCGGTCGGCGCGGCATAGGCGGTGACGGGGTCAAGGATGCTGTAACCGGCGGACTCCAGCAGCGTGTCGAGCGCGGTTTCGCCGTCGCGGACCATGAAGAGCGGCCTTTGACCGCGTGCGCGCATCGCGGTTTCGGCTAACGCGATATCGGCAGCGTCCAGCGGGCCGGTTGCCGTGGCCGCGCTGACCCGCGAGCCGCCGCCGTTGCCGGTGCGGATGGTCCAGGGGCCGACCTGATCATGCGCGGCGGGGGGCCATGTGCCCTCCAGCGCTGCGCGAATCTTGCTGGCCGTCGGCAGGGTCATGCCGGAAACTGGCCCGCCAGTTCGACAATCGCCGCCTCGATCCTGGCGCCGTCATGGCCACGGATCACGATATTGGACCCGTAAACCCCATTGGTCTGGAACGGGTAGGAGCCGATCATCAGGTCGGGGTAAGCATCGGCCAAGGCAGAGAGCGGCCCCGCGATATCGCCCTCGCCCCGCGCGATCCGGTAAGCCTGCGACATGAGCGGCGCGCCACCGGTAAGGCCGGGCAGGACCGAGGCCACCATCGCCTGAAACACCGATGGCACGCCCGCCATCACATGCACGTTGCGCAGGGTGAAGCCGGGGGCCGCGCTGACCGGGTTGTCGATCAGCTGCGCGCCCTCGGGGATGCGGGCCATACGCAGACGGGCGGCGTTCAGTTCGGTTCCGGAGCGGTCGTAATGCGCCTGCAGGATGGCGCGCGCATCGTCGCGAATGTCAATGCGCGTGTCAAAGGCGGCGGCGATGCAGTCTGCCGTGATGTCGTCATGCGTTGGTCCGATGCCCCCCGAGGTAAAAACCTCGTCATGGTTTGCCGAGAGCGCGCGGACCGCGGCGATGATCACGTCGCGCGAGTCGGACACCACCCGCACTTCGCGCAGGTCGATGCCGGCGCGGGTCAATTCACCGGCCAGAAAGTGCATGTTGGAATCGCGGGTACGCCCGGACAGGATTTCGTCCCCGATCACGATCATAGCCGCGGTAGGCATGGCGGCGGTGGGGTTTGGCATCCGGTGCTCCTTTGTTACGCTTGCGGGGATGGTATAGGTCCGTCGCGGTGGCAATTCCACTGTTGAACGGGACTGCGGGGCAGCGGCCCTAGATTCTGCCGCTGATTTGTCTTATCTGACCCGGAACGGGAAAGGGACCAAGCCGTGGATGAACGCAGGGGGCGCCTGACACGCGATGGGATCAGGATCTATGACAGGTCGGATTTTGCCGGGATGCGCACGGCCGGACAGGTTGCGGCGGGGATTCTGGATGAGATCGCGGCCCATGTCTTTGTCGGGCAGACGACCGGAGAGATCGACCGCCTGATCACCGGCATGGTGGAGGCTGCGGGGGCTGTCTCGGCCACGATCGGCTACAAGGGCTATCAGCACGCGTCGTGCATTTCGGTCAACCATGTGGTCTGTCACGGGATTCCGGGCGACAAGTCCTTGAAAGACGGCGATATTCTGAACATCGATGTCACGGTGATCGTCGATGGCTGGTATGGCGATACCTCTCGGATGTATGTGGCCGGGCAGCCCAACCGCAAGGCAGAGCGGCTGATGCAGGTGACGCATGATGCGCTGATGTCGGGCATTGCGGCGGTGAAGCCGGGAAATACCTTTGGCGATATCGGCCATGCGATCCAGACCCATGTCGAGGCGGCGCGCATGTCCGTCGTGCGCGATTTCTGTGGTCACGGGCTGGGCCGGGTGTTTCATGCGCCGCCCAATGTGCTGCATTATGGCCGGGCGGGCACGGGGCCGCGTTTGGAAGAAGGCATGTTCTTTACCATCGAGCCGATGGTCAATCTGGGCCGGCCCGAGACCAAGGTTCTGGCCGATGACTGGACTGCGGTGACGCGGGACAAATCCCTGTCGGCGCAGTTCGAGCATTCGGTGGGGGTCACGGCGGATGGTGCCGAGATTTTCACCCTGTCGCCTGCGGGCAAGTTTCACCCGACCTGGGGCTAGGATTGAGCGCGGCGCGCTGGCTGGTTCTGATTGCTGCCTGCGCGTTGGCTCTGCTGGCGGTGTACCGGCTTGAATCCGATAGCAGCGGCCTGACCCGCACCACGCTGATGGTCGATACCACGCCGGCGACGGTCTGGCGCCTTGCGGGGGCGGGTGACGCGCCGGTGGTCGTCATTGCGCATGGATTTGCCGGGTCGCGTCAGTTGATGGACAGCTTTGCGCTGACCTTGGCGCAGGCGGGGTATATCGCGGTCAGTTTCGATTTTGTCGGGCATGGCCGCAATCCGGTGCCGATGTCGGGCGATGTGACCGTGGTCGAGGGCACGACGCGGGTGCTGATGGACGAACTGGGCCGGGTCAGCGATGCGGCACTTGCCTTGCCGGGCGCGGATGGGCGGCTGGGGCTGGTCGGGCATTCGATGGCCTCGGATGTGGTGGTCCGACAAGCTATCCGCGATCCGCGCGTGGGCGCGGTTGTTGCGGTGTCGATGTTTTCCACCGCGCTGACGGCGGATGAACCTGCGAATCTGCTGGTCATTGCGGGCGAATGGGAGGGGATGCTGGCGAATGAGGCGCTGAACGCGCTGCGGCTGGCTGATCCTGCGGCGGCGTTGGGTCAAACGGTAGGTGATCCGGCTACGGAAACCGGACGACGTGCGGTGCTGACGCCAAATACCGAGCATGTGAGCGTGCTTTATGCCCCTGCCACGCTGCGCGAGACGCGCGGCTGGCTCGATCTGAGTTTTAGTCGTGACAGTGACGGGCCGGTGGTCCGCAGGGGCGGCTGGATTGCGTTGCTCATTGCGGCGGTGGTGGCGCTGGGCTGGCCGCTGGCCGGGTTGGCGCGTGGGCTGCGTGCGGCGGGGCCGCCGGTGCGGTTGTCGCGGGGTCTGTTCCTGCTGGCGGTGCTGGGGCCTGCACTGGCGACGCCATTGCTCCTTTGGCCCTTTGACAAGCGGTTCCTGCCGGTGCTGGTAGCCGACTATCTGGCGCTGCATTTTCTGGTCTATGGGCTGTTGGGGCTGGCCCTGCTGGCCTATGGCCGCGCGGTCAGGGTTGATGTGACTGCGGTGGTTTTGGCCGCTGTCGTGGCGCTGTTCGGCATCGGGTTGTTCGGCGGGATGCTCGACCGCTATGTCGCGGCGTTCTTTCCCACGATGGAACGGGCGGCGATCATTGCGGCGATGGCCGTGGGTGCGGTGCCATTCATGCTGGCGGATGCGTTTCTGACGGAAGGCGGGCGCGCGCCGCTGTGGCGGGTGCTGCTGGTGCGGGGAATGGCGCTGGCCTCGCTCGGGCTTGCTGTGGCGCTGGATTTTGACCGGTTGTTCTTTCTCGTCATCATCCTGCCGGTGATTCTGGTGTTTTTCCTGCTGTTCGGCACGGTTGGCGGTTGGGTGGGCCGCGCGTCATGGCGGCCTGCGGCGGCGGGAATCGGGTTGGGTGTGTTCCTCGCCTGGGCGCTGGGCGTGACATTTCCGCTGTTCGCAGCATGAGGTAAGGTGGGTTTCAACCCACCCCCCTTGGCCGCTTAGGGCGCTGTCATCAGCGTGATGAACGTATCGCCATAGCGCCGGCTGTCACGCGGGGCGAAACCCGGTGGCGCGGGTTGTGGGCTGTTTTCCTCCCACACGATCAGCGCGCCGGGCGCGATCCAGCCGGTTTTCTGCGCTGATAACAGGGCAGCGAGGCCGAGGCCCTGCCCATATGGCGGGTCGAGAAAGATCAGGTCATGCGCTGTGCCCGGATTGGGCGGAAGATGGGTGGCGTTCAGCCCGAGGAAGCTTGTGTCGCCTTCGCGCCCGGTCTTGCGGATATTCTCGCGGATCAGCCGGGCTGCGGGTTTGCCGTCATCGACAAAGGTCGCATGCGCCGCGCCGCGTGACAGCGCCTCAAGCCCGAGTGCGCCAGTGCCTGCGAAGAGGTCGAGGACGCGGGCGCCCGTGACCGGGTCGCCAAAGCGCCCGCCTTGCAGCACGTTGAACAGTGCCTCGCGCACCCGGTCGGATGTGGGGCGCAGATGTGCGCCGGGGTCGCCTTTGCCGACTTCGGCGAGGGTCAGGCCGCGATGGGTGCCGCCGATTATTCTCACGCTTTCAACAGCGCCTTCATGTCGGTGGCGGGGTCGGTGACGACGTTGGGGGGCGGAGATTTGCCCATGTCGATCAGGCGTTTGCCGATCATGTAGGCGCGGCTGTCGTTCATCGCGTCCACGGCGATGAGCGTGCCGTCGCGGTAATACCAATGCGATTGCGCGCCGTCCCCCTGCCGCACATGCACCGCGTCATAGCCGGTGTTCAGCCCGGCGATCTGCAGTTTGCAGTCATACTGATCGGACCAGAACCATGGCGCGGGGTGGTAATCGACCTCCTTGCCCATGATGTTCTGTGCCACCACCTCGGCCATGTCGATGGCATTGCCCACGCTTTCGAGCCGGATCCGCTGGCCGCGAAACTGACAGGAGGCACAATCGCCTGCGGCCCAGATATGCGGGTCTGAGGTGCGTCCCTGCAGGTCGGTCGCGATGCCGTTGTCGAGCGCCAGACCTGCCGCCTCGGCCAAGGTTGTCGCCGGGGTGATGCCGACGCCGACGACGGCAAAATCGGCAGGAATTTCTGAGCCATCGGTCAGGCGCGCGCCGGTGACGTGGTCCTCGCCCAAGAGCCGGTCAAGGCCCGCACCTTCGCGGATCACCACACCGTGCGACAGATGCAGCGTGCGGATATAGTCGGAGGTTTCGGGTGCTGCGACCCGTTGCAGGATGCGCGGGGCCATTTCGATGACGGTGACGAGCAGCCCCTTTTTGGCGCAGACCGCCGCCGCCTCAAGCCCGATATAGCCGCCGCCGATGATCAGGACGCGGCGTCCGGGAATCAGTTCGGGGGCCATCCGGTCGGCATCGGTGAGGTCGCGCATGGTATAGACGCCGCCCAGATCGCCGCCCATCGCTGCGGGCAGGCGGCGCGGGACCGAGCCGGTGGTCAGTGCCAGATGGTCGTAATGCAGCACCGCGCCGGAGCCGAGCGTGACGGTCTGTGCTGACGGGTCGATGGTGGTGGCCTGTTCCGAGAGCCGCAGGGTGATGTTGTGGTCGGCGTAAAAGGCCAGCGGGCGCAGGTAGAGCCGTGCCTGGTCCATTTCGCCCAGCAGGTAGGACTTGGACAGCGGCGGGCGCTGGTAGGGTGGCACGGATTCGGCCCCGACCAGCGTGATCTGCCCGTCGAAGCCATCGGCCCGCAATTTCGCGACGAGCGCACAGCCGGCCTGTCCGGCCCCGATGACGATGACATGTGACATGCGAATTATGCCTCTTTCCTGTGGTCCAACTGCGCGCTGACCCTATATGGCAGCCGGTGAGACGCAATTGCCAAAAGAGGATGCCTTATGACGATTTCGACTGGTGACACGCTGCCTGACGCCACTTTGCTGCGGATCGGAAACGAAGGGCCGGAGCAGGTGGCGCTGAAGGACAAGCTTAAAGGCCGCAGGGTGGTGATTTTTGGACTGCCGGGCGCCTATACCAGCACCTGCACCATAGCGCATGTGCCCTCTTTCATCAGCACCCGCGACGGATTTGCCGCCAAAGGCGTGGATGAGGTGATTTGCGTCAGCGTCAATGACCCGCATGTGATGAAGGCCTGGGGCGAGAGCACCGGGGCGACGGCTGCGGATATCACCATGCTCGCCGATGCCGACAGCAGCTATACCAAGGCGATCGGGATGGCCTTTACCGCGCCGGTGGCAGGATTCTTTGACCGGTCGCAACGCTACGCGCTTTATGCCGAGGATGGCGTGGTCAAGGTTCTGAACATCGAAACCGGGCGCGGCACCTGCGATATTTCGGGCGGTGAGGCGCTGCTTGAGGCGATCTGAGGCTTTGCGTGGGCGCAATTTCGAACCGTAAAAGTCTGTCAAATTTTCCTGAAATTGCTTCAGGCGCGGGGTGGCATGGGCTGCCCCGCCAGCTGATCCATCTTTGTGGCGAGTTTGATGTCGAGTTCGGAGAGGCCGTCCACGTCATGCGTGCTAAGCGTGACCTTGACGGTCTTGTAGACGTTGAACCATTCGGGGTGATGGTTGAGCTTTTCCGCCCAGAACGCGGCGCGGGTCATGAATCCGAAAGCCTCGACAAAGTTCAGAAACTGATAAGAGCGGGTGATCGCGTCGCGCCCGTTGACCAGTTCCCAGCCATTGGCGAGCAACGGGTCCAGTTGTGCGGTGCGGTCGGTATCCGTGAGACGGTCGGTCATGGCTGTTCCTCGATCTGGGCCCGCCGGAACGGGCCATAGCGCGTCAGCACCTCGATCTCGTGATCGACGGCGGCGCGTTCCTCTTCAAGATAGCGCGCAACGGCGTCGCGGAAACCGGGGTCGCCGATCCAGTGAAGCGAATGGGTGGCGACCGGCATATAGCCGCGCGCGAGTTTATGTTCGCCCTGCGCCCCGGCCTCGACCCGGTGCAGCCCGTGGGCCAGCGCGTAGTCGATGGCGCGGTAATAGCAGAGTTCGAAATGCAGATGCGGGTAGTGTTCGGCGCAACCCCAGTAGCGCCCGTAGAGCGTGTCGCGCCCGATGAAATTGAGCGCGCCGGCGATGGGCCGCCCGTCCCGGTAGGCCAGCACCAGCAGGATATCGTCGCGCAGCGTGGCTTGGGCGCGGTTGAAAAAGGCGCGGGTGAGGTAGGGCGTGCCCCATTTGCGGCTGCCGGTGTCCTGATAAAACTCCCAGAACGCATCCCAATGTGCGGGGGTGATCTGATCGCCGGTCAGACAGCGGATATCGCCGCCAAAATCATTGGCCTCGGCCCGTTCCTTGCGGATATTCTTGCGTTTGCGCGAGGAGAGGCTGGCGAGGAAGCCGTCGAAATCGGTGTAACCGGCGTTTTCCCAATGGAACTGCTGTGAGGTGCGCCGCAGGAGGCCGATTTCCTCGCCTGCGATCGCCTCTGCTTCGGTGCAGAAGGTGACGTGAAGCGAGGAGATGCGGTTATCGGCGGCGATCTGCACGGCACCCTGAATCAGCGCGGCCATCCCCTCGGCCTCATGCCC
>Ga0105053_10003497_pt1 | contig 23836 bp, 19 predicted proteins | sample BON01_FD_78093 | JGI IMG/M metagenome (GOLD analysis project Ga0105053, IMG submission 78093) | Freshwater microbial communities from Lake Bonney liftoff mats and glacier meltwater in Antarctica - BON-01 | ecosystem: Environmental > Aquatic > Freshwater > Ice > Glacier meltwater | place: Lake...
AAAAAAACTAATCAGATCATTGCGGAGATTGGCGATATTTCTGTGAACCTATCTACCATATAGGACGCTTTGAGATCCAAAATGTAAGGAAAGTAGAAAATACAATTAAAAACTAAAGCGACAGTAGTATTGAACATGCGGATGGAACTTTCTAGTTTCACGAAGGATACCCGTTCCATTCGCCTAACGCTTCAAAACGAGTTTAGGTTTGCCAGTGAGTATTACGCAAAAAGAGTCAAAAGGCAAAGAGCAGAATAAAGTTGTTTTATCAGAGGATTGGACCGGGACCGTGTTTGTGCGAGTTTGTTATGCACAAGTGAGTATCTGGGTTAACAATGTTGTTGACAGATTGCGAAGAGAGGATGACACGAAGCAATTTTTTTATTGTTGCCTAGTCGTACTAATACCGCTTGATTTCATGATGTACATGTTGTTGGCTAAAGAGGTCCGTTTCGTTAAAGGACGACTGCATCACGAGAAGACTCGTTCGCACACAGGATTTCCTGAAATGCTAGCAGTGTTTGACCCCGTGTCTGTTAACCGAGTTCGTGAAAATAATAGCCATAGTTCAAATTTGACAGTCCGTACAGGACTTACTACTACCGTTGATACCGTTGGCCCGTGTTAAAATCACATGTTTTCAAATATCGAGGTTTGGAGTATCGATAAAATGCTCGTTCCCTGGAGTTTTGCAAATCGGGGTAAAGACAACGACGACTGGGAAACGCCACCAGAGTTGTTGCATTTAGCCGCAGAGAAGTTTAACTTGGACCCAGCTGTGCATCTGTTGTGGGAGCCAGCTGTGCATCTGCTATGGGAGCGTTTCTCTGGAACGGGAAGGTCCACGTTGGCACTCCAAGAGATTGGGTTTGATGCAACAAACGGGGACAACCGGGACTTCTTTAAACAAAGCCACCAGTAGCACCACCTGGTATGCAAGTAGTCCTGATTTCTAATCCGCCGTTCAGTTGCAGATGCAAGATTCTTAAGAGACTGCACCAGAAACAGTTCGACCACGTCGAGCTGCTGTTGTTCATGCCAACAGCAATCATTCAGACAATGTGTTGGATAGATTTCATTCAAACGTACCGGAGATCCTGACCACTGAGACTGTTGCTACCAAGAGGAGTCAAATTCATAAACCCGATCACTAGCAAAGAATGTGACAGACCTTTCCATTGTGCATGGGTGAACTTGGGTAACCCTAATAGGAACACCGAACAAATAATGTGTTTACCATAATATAAATTGAACTAAGAAAAGAGCAGTATAGATGCTGGTTCTGTTACCGTACAATGTGGCAAAGGATATCAATCTATTTGTACTGCTAACCATGGTATTGAGAAAAGTACCACTTAGATACTCTTGAGAAGAAAATACCACCCATTCAGGGATTGAAAACCGGATACTTCGTAAGGTCTCTCTTTATCGGCCGCAACATCAGCTGTCCTAAAGAAACGATTCAAGGAAGTGGCTAGATTTTCAATCAGGCACTCTAAAGTCTCTCTGCCAGTAACAGTTGACAGTTTTACCTTAGCCCAGTCAGGCATCTGACGAATATAGTATGCTTGACCGGATCATTGGACACTAGAAGTACTGGCCGCTCTACTCCTTGTTGCATGAGATGAACAAGGGTATCAAAAGAGGCTTTGTTGCAGATAACATTTCTCTTGGATACATAGGATTTGCCTGTGAATTATTTTACAGGCGGTCTAGTAGTTTATCTCGTACAAGTAGCTACAAGAGAGCGAAACAAAGCATCATGAATAAACAGCATGGAGGATTCTATAACCTTGCAGGCTAAATTCATGGGGCAGATATCAACATAATCAGCAATAGCAGTCGGAGCTATCCCAAATGCCAACTTCCCTGACATGATCTTAAAACTGGCGCAGCCTGTGTACGAAGTTATCTCCGGTGTAAGAATAACCAGGAAGCATACAGACCTCGCCTGTGATTTTAGTGCATAAATCTACCTCAAAACCTTCGTCGTTCATGAAGCAGGCCGACCAAGTGGCGTCACTTATACAAATACTCTATGCGACGCTTCTTTTGCTAGTTTAGTGGTACGATACTCTCTGACAGCATGGAGAACATTCGCTCATGAGTTTGGACATGCTATAGGGATGGAGTGGGGCGGACTGGTGGTATCATGGACTATGGTAGCGGTAGACTGTTCCAGATACTCCATTTGAGACCTTATGGCTTTCATATCGAACTCAGTGGACCGGCAATATGCGAGAGGTAGACTTCTGCTCAGAACAAATGTGGATTTCCTAGAATATTTAAAGGTAAGCAGCCGCGCCTCTGCAACTAGCAAGTAATAATTATCTTGTACTCTTCTTAATTCAGTGAAATGCGTATCGGACTATTACTTATTCTTGTTGTCTCTGTAATAGCCGACGCTTTTGTGCTCTTTCGTCTCATCGGGGAGAGAAATAGCACAGCAGAGCGCATAGAGATCCTTCCTGACACACCTGTGAATTCAGATGAATTGGATGTTGTTATAATGCCAGGCAGCAGCAACTTCTTCCCGATGGTTAGTTATATTGTTGTAGCCAGTGTTGCACCAGATGCCGTGGTCTATGATATCTCTGCAAACATAAGCGATAGGCGAAGTGGACGTCACGAAATCGATGAATCTGACTTCGGTTTTTCCGACGAAGAGCTATCTAACCAACTTCGTTTTCAAACAGGTGAGGAGGATATTAAAAACCTCGGCAAAAATATCGGGAATATAATGATCGACATGTTTGGGTCAAAACAAAGTATAATTTAATTTTGTAAACACTGGCATATTCGAAACTAGTTGCAACAAGTACCTTGCTCGTATTTCCTTATTACTCGATCGCACCATTGTAGTAAGATATCCGATAAACATTTCAAACAATTTTCAACATGACTTCATGGTTCGTTTCCTAACAAAGCTATGTAGACACTGAAAATACACTGGGAGGCTCCCGTATGGTGGCATCATCAAGTTGTCCTGCTCGGTCCATAAAAAATGCACCCACTTTCAAGTCCCTCTAATGAAAACTATAGGACTAGTAAGACGAACGTACAAAAAGGTTCATAAAAAACGAGGAGGATGCCTTAAAGCAGGAGATTGGACTCTTCGAATTAAAAAAGAAACGCGAAACAAACAATTGGCAGACAGAAAGAAGGTCACAAACTAACATAAACAAACTTCCTTCTAATACTAGAAAACAATCACTCAATCAGTTTTGAACTACATATATTGAAGAGCATGGGAAACGCAAGAAGTGCACTGCTTATTCCAGTGGAAAAGAACCGAACATCGTCTGGTGCTGAAAGCCAAGATTTGAAGCAGCAGCTACCTCAGCATAGTTCGACCTTTAAGCCATCTATGATCTTGTCCAAAAAGCTCTACGTGGGCTCGCGCTTGGACGGTATGTCTTGTAAACTGAAGAATCCACTCAAGGCCACGCACGTTCTATGTCTAGAAGCGACCGGTAGATATCCGGACTCAAAGTCCAAACTTCATTATATGATTGAGCCAATGAGTGATGGGGGTGCGACTGACCTGGAATCATTCTGGGAGAAGGTTAAGGACTTTGTTATAGAAGGTGCTGAGCGAAGGTTAGTGATTCACTGTCATTGTGGAGTCAACAGGGGTCCCACAGTTGCTATCATGTATCTTATTTTGGTCAAAAAATACTCTTATGAGGATGCGTTTGCACTTGTATCTTCAAAGCGCCCTGAAATGAATATCCATCCAAGATATTTGAAACAACTTCAAAGTCTATGATCGAAGACACCTGTCCTCGCTCTCTCTAAGCTGCGTGTACACTAAAATTATTAATACTAAATTGTGAATATCATAACATTTTTAGAATATCAAAGGCATGAGATCCTCTCAAATAATGGTATCGAATGTAAAATACTAGTAGGAGTACCCGTGCAAAAAACAATTTAACTGAAAAGCTGCACTCCATTTATATTTATTAAATTGTGAATATTTTTATAATAAAACTATACCATGGATCCTGATGTTTTACCGGCAATTTTATCAACTACTACACGAATAACAGGTAAGTTGAGGAAGGCGCCGACATAAGGCAGTGTACGCAGAAAACTAAGAACCAAAGGAAAGAACGAAGCGAAAAGATTTATAAACCCAAATAGTTCCACGAGCATCCCAGTAACGGCCCAGCCACTCATAACCATAACAATACCTCCTAAGAAAGTCAATATACCTCTCCACCGTTTCTGCCACCTTTCTTTCATGCGCTCATTGCAACCAAGTCCAAAGAACTCAAGTGTACGTTTAATCCCGCTAAGAAACGCGAATCCAGTAAGGAATAATATATTTCCCATGGCCAACAACTACCAACAACAACATAATGTGAGAAGACCTCCGAACAAAAGATTGTGGACTCACCTTTCTATCAAATAAAAGCAGCATCCCCAAAAATAAAAACAGGACACCGAGGAACAACAGGAATGTTCCTATCTTCCTATTGTCACTGATCTGAAACATGCCTTTCTACTTCAATGTAGAGTTCGTAGTTGAGGTGTTAAGATTGCAAAAAGTCGTTATTCCAAAAGAAAGCCCCCCATCCACATTTCAATAGGAGAAGGATCATGGTTCGCCAGTCTGTTAAACCGACTGATTTCTATGGAGGGCAACATTCTCATTTTATATTGCGTACCGAATTCCCTAAACAAATTGAAGCATTTGAATTTGTGGATGGTTTAGAAGAAAAAGATGCCTTGATGCGAGGTCAAGGTTGGGATGGGCCTCGAGTATTTTGTGAAGAAACGTATCCTACTGGCCGCAGGATTTTTATAGTGCTTGGCAGAGAAGATATTGTTTACTATTTGCTCAAGGTACTCCGACCTTTGAATAGGCACATATACGAAATAATTCGAGAGAATGAGCCTGTTCGATTGTATTTGGATTTAGAATACGAAAAAGGCCCCAATTCGACAGTTAACGGAGATTTACTGGTGGATATTGTGGTGGACCAATTTAAAGTATCTCTTTCAAAAAAGTTTGACTTGGATCTTGACTCGATAAGTGTATTGCAATTGGATTCTAATTCTGAGAAGAAATATTCTCAGCACCTAATTTTTCACACACCCAAATTATTCCGCAACAATCGCGAATGCGGTTGGTTTGTCAAGAAAGTTCATTCTGAAATATCGTAAGTGAGATTCAATGACGCTTCACTTTAAATTTATTTCAATTGTGAAGTTCCAAGGTTGCCGTGACTGGCTCATCGGGGTCGCAAACTTCGTTTATAGACTTGGGTGTTTACACAAGAAATCGAATGTTTCGAACATTTTTAAGTTGCAAGTTTGGGAAAAAAGCAATATTAGAACCATCCAAGCAAAATACTTTCCCTTTTGACGACTCGACGTTTTCTTCCATACAAGATTTTCTTGAAGCATCCCTAGTGGTTGTGTTGAAAAATCAGGAGCTATTTGAAGTTCTCTTTGAAGAAATCGCTACAAAAAGACCTCATGCCCGCGTAATAACCATATCGAAGCAAAGAACAGCCACATCGTTTTCGGTGGAGGAAGCCGTAGTATTACATCATATCAGACAGGCGTCTCGTAATTGTGTAGAACCAATGGTAAGGGCGACGCAAATAAGCAGCAATGGCTATCTAATTCTCAACATTCAGAATAACAGATATTGCCACAGGATTAAGAGATCCCATCGGTCGAACAACGTCTATTATGTAGTTGATCCAGGAAAAAGAACATTCTGGCAAAAGTGCCATGATCCGGAATGTAATGGATACAGTTCGATGAATTGGCAATATCTGTGACCATCCTAAAAAGTCCCAACCTTTCCCTTGTGAGAAATTAGTGAAACCTTGAATTCAGATGACGGTTTTTCAACTTCTTCATCTTTTTCTTCATCAGATCCAGGTAATCGTGATTTAGTGTGAATATCCACCCACGATTTGCCACAAAACTGGTTTCCTTTGAATCTCGGATGTTCCTCCATCGGTCGCTCCTTTTTGATTCGTTTCTCGCGCACTCTAAATCCTAGTTTCAAATCAATCGCAAGATTCGCGATACTCTCATGACACGAGGACTTCAATTTTACCACCTTTTTGATTCGCTCTCTCACGGCTTTGCTGAAATGAATTTCTAATATCTTCTCAATTGGTGCCATAAATAATTCTACCTGAATTTTGGCTTTGATTGAATTAGGAAAATTCCTATGCACCAACTGTTCCTCGCCAATTGTCTCAGGAAATTCTATCTGTGTGGAAAACGAAGAACCATCTAGAATACATACACCGGTTTTTATTATTGCCAAATGCCCATTTATATCAATACTTTGATCTTTCATAAACCTCCGTTGGTGCATTATATACGACATGAGTGATAGTTCCTTGTTCGAACAGTCACCAAATAGATAAGACTGTTTCAAACAGTGGAGACGACCCCCCATTCTCATCTCTAAAGGCCAGTTCTTCTCATACCATGACTTTTCCATGATCAACAGATTGCAATTTGATTTCGCCTTTGCAGTGGCAACTAAGGGAGTAGTTAGTGCCACGCATTCTTCTGCCACAATATCTCCCTTGTATAAATCAATAGTCTCCATTCCGTCAGATTCCTCTTGCCATGACAGTTGAACGGATCCATCTACAATAATATATGCCTTACCGTGCACCGGTTCACCTTTAAAACAAATGTAGGTACCAGTAGGCACATGCTTCAACTGTAGGTGTCCTAAAGCTTCATTCAAACTATGACATGCACCGCGTAAAATGGGCAATCCTTCCAACGCATGATGCACTCGATCAATATCGCCGTGTACTTGAAGGACTGTCTCCTCGGGTTGATTTGCAAAAACCGGAGGCTTCAAAAGGTCCCTAAACTCATCCTTACGAAAATACACTAGATCTGTTTCGACCTTGGCGGTCAGATTATCGCAATCCTCAACCATCGAACCCCGTTTAAACTCTTGAATCGAATTTCGTAATTGGCCCCGAAGAACAACACATAGCAATTTTTGTTCTGGCTTGGCAACTACATTACATTTTGCCTGAACCACTTGAAAATCCATCACAATGTGACACAATTCTTTCGCAACTTGTGGGGATTGTTGGAGAAACTCCAAGTTCGAAAACACCCTTTCAAGATAGGAATTATCTTCTATAGATCGATCTGGTCGTCCCAATATTCTTCTCAGCTGATCTCGTTCTCCGTCTTCGTCACTAGTCATTTCAAAGTTGCTCATAATACACAGAATAGTATCACCTCGTGCTATTGCAGTGCCTGATCGAAGTCCAGCAGACTTTCCACTTAAAGATGTCTGTCCAAATACCTCGCCTCTCATGAAAACATGTGTGCAATCCCCAAAACCACTCAAATACTTGCAAATATCTACTGCTTGTGGTTTTTCTTGGAGTGACTCGTACGCCATTTCCTCATCCTCATCGATTGCCGTATCTGATTTAGTACTGAATTTGTTTATCAAGACGCTCTTACGAACAGCTTTCTTGAACCGAGAAATCAACAGTAGATTCGATTTTGAAGAATTGTCCTGTGGGATGTCTTCGTCCACTAGATCTTGGACAACTTTTTGCCTGCTTTTCATTCTAGTAATCAATCCAAAACCTCCGGAGTCCCGTAATTTATGTAGTGAAACGCTTCCATTGAGCACAAGATATCGTTTCGTGGCAGCATCCTTTTGCTTAAATACGATTTCTTTGTCTTTCATAAAAACAAGTTGCATGTTCGTGCACACACTCGCCAATCGATTCGAAGACATTGTTCGGAATGTTTGAAGCTTAGATGCCCATTGAATAATTTCGTTGCATTCTTCAGCATTTCGCTGAGTTGTATTTTGGGTAAGTGCATGAATGGTTCCCTGGTTGGGACAAGTGAATCCCTTTACATGCAGACCATCTTGAGTGCTATCGAGATCAAACACTGTTGCAAAATCAGTGAAATGAATTCGCAACAGACAAGTAGGTTCTCGTGCAACAAATGTAGCGTCGTTTTGTTTAACATTCAGTCCAAAAGCCTCTCCTTTCGCCAATATCGAGACACATTCGTTACTTTGGTGCATTGCAACGGATCCACAAGTCACAATATATAAATAATCTGGGGATGAATTATTTTCTCTGAGGATGGTTTGCTGGGCGGGAAATTTACACAATGAAACGTATTTGCAAAATTTACTTCTGACCCCGATGGGAACTTGTAAGAAATATTCTAGCGCTCTTAGACTCTGTTCTACTTGAAGCAGATCCGGCGCTGTTCGTTTTTCTGCAGGCAATGCCAAAACATATTCCAAATTAATATTTGCATAGTTGCAAGCAGTCTTATCAGCCAGTTTGGATCCAGTTGGAATTCGCCGGTCCCATTTAAAAGAGTCCTGCATCACTTGCTGGTACACGCTTGCGTTAATAGTCAAAAGAACCGTAGTTTCATTGGCATGAAAAAGTAGGGATGACTTTTGGACATCATCATCGTATGCGTCTTGGATACATCCACATAAATGCCCCATCTCGAAGTTGGCCAATAGGGCTCTTTCTCCAAACGATTGACCTGCGCCTAAAGTGCCTATAATTAAGTGGTCTCGCTTCCATTGCGGAGGCAGTCTAGTCACGAAGCCATTTTTGTAAGAAAGTTGTTTCTTGGCGTCCAGATCTTGATTTAAATCTGTAGCTTCTATCATACTTGATCTATGAAGGGATCTAGGTTCTTCCCCTTTCCAGTCTTCTTCAAAAGGTTCAAATGGCTTCGCGCACTTAATTGCCTTGCATTGCAGGTCAATCGTGCCACTAACAATAATATGGACGCTGGGTTTATTTTGTATGTCTATGATTTCTCCTGGTCTCAACCGAATTAAATCAAATTTGCTGCAAAACAAACTTCTTATGTGCTTGGGAAAACCTCGAAAAAAATGACAGTTCTCGATGAAGGGTTCGACTTCCCTGCGGCGTCTGGAATTTAGAACCGAAATATTCAGAGACGTACTTGGTGTGTACTTCATCTTGGCCACTTGTACCATATCTGCAGTAATTTGTAATAAAACAGTATCTGATAAAGCAGTTGCACTGCAGTTCCTGATAGATGTATTCTCTAACAATGCCCGAAAACCCACGACGTCGCCTGCATACAAAATAGCATCAGTTGGTTTGTCTGTGAAAACCTTTAGCGAACCTTTCAATATAACAAATACGCCTTTGGCAGAGGAATCTCCTTGTTGGAAGAGGTGTTCGTTCTTGTCGAGGCGAACTAGCGACACTAATTTACAAAGTTCTAAACGCACTGATCGTCCTTGGATATTTTGGAAAAACAAGAATGATGATAAGTAGGTTTCTAGCGCACACACGCCACAATCGTCTCTTGAATATCCAGGTGTTATGAGTGTTTCGTGAATAAACCAGGATAAAAAGTCAATGCCATTGGTTCCTTCTTGAGCGGAGTCATCGTTCTTGTTTCGCGTTGAACTCAAGTTGATTCGTGACAATGCAGCTTTATGCATGTTTCTCTCGTGCCTAGGACTGGCAATATTAAATTTTGATTTAGGCTCCAGCGGCTCTTTCATTCTGTAACGGAACCTACTATTGAATTCCAATTAAACGACTTCCTGTGGTATTAGAGATTCCGGTACTAAACAAAATCCCTTGCCTCTTTTTTTTGGATCACGATTCTTTACGATTCACAAGTATTATTTATTAGAATTTTATAATAATGGATGTCGAGAAAGGCGAGAAGCCGTCGTTCCTCGTTGAAGAATCTATAGATGTGGATGATCCAGAAGACCTAGCCGACGGTGGCCTTACACTGGAGATGGTGTCCCCGAGATACTCCACATCTTCTGCTGAGACACCGTCACGGAAGGGCTCTGTGCCCACCTCCCCTGTGTTTGCACTCGAATCATTCGTCTGCCTCCCAAACTCTGCCAAGAAAGGAATTCCCGCAAAGGTTATATTCGTTTCACTGCGGAAGATGAAAAATGACAGAAAATGTATCGAACTTTTGAAACAACTTGTATTCATCGGTCTTTATTGGTTTCTTTTGAGCTATATTGTTCCTGCAACAAACTTCTATGAAACCACTATGTTAATAGATGATGCACTCTTTGATGAAGAATTTGTGAATGTCAGCTTTAAAAAGAACTATTATGACATCTTCTCGTTTGAAGAATACTGGCAATGGGTGCAAGGCCCGCTCGTGAACGCTGTGTATTTTGATACTGTGTTTAACGGGGACCCAGTGACAGATTATAATCGTCTTAACTTGGGGGGCTATTCTGGTTTGCGCGTATCAGGTCCAATTCGATTTAGTACCGTTCGCGTTCAGAACGGCACCTGCCTAGAATTCGGCATTAATGAAGTTCTATCATTTTGGTACAATCAGAGTATTAATCGGTGTTATCCAGATTACAGCAGCGGGAATCGAGATTTAGGACCATGGGGAACGTTTCAAACTAGTGGAATCTCTAAAATTCGGGGAATTCCAGGTTTTGGGGGACGGCCCTTTGAAGGGTATGGTGATGAAGCCTACGTGTATTTCTTACCCACGGTTAATATGACGAATGGTGTGTTTCACAACTACTACAGTCCTGCATATATATCGAATATTGTAAAGACTGATCTGATTGATAAGTTTTGGACTGACCAAGCTACGAGAGCTTTAGCTGTTGATTTCAACGTCGTTTCTCTGAACACTGGAGTTATTGTGGCAGTCAGGTCTGTTGTAGAGATGCTTCAAGGCGGTGGATTCGTTCCTTACACTCGATCTTATCCAGTGCAACCTGGAAGCCTATCCACGACCACAGATATTTTGGTTTTCTGCGTGTGTGTTATTTTTGCTGCCTGGAATGCACAGAGATTCATCTCTCGCATTTACTTTTTGTGCAAGATGAAATTTGCCCTGGCTTATATGTTTTCATCACCGTGGAAATTTATCAAAATTCTCAGTGACATCCTCACCTTTTTCGTAATTTTGTTACTGATGATCGGGAGATACGGAATATACGATGATTCATTTGTGAAATCTGCAACTCTCGAAAGTGCTGAATCTAACACCGAGTTCTATGATATGTTTGATCGTGCTCGCTATATGGCATATATCACGTATTTGGGACTTATCTCGTTAGGCTTTGCCTTTCTGGAGATATTTGCTCACCTGCCCTTTGAGAGAATTAATGTTCTTTGGGTTGCTTTGGGAACTGCGCTTCCTGACATTCTGGCACTGACTGTGGTCTTCTTGATTCTCAACACATGCTTCTCTATATGGGGGTATCTTTTGTTTGGAACATGGGTTCGTGATTTTCATACTTTCTCTGCTGCATTTTCAACTCTGCTGCGATCTGTATTCAGCGGTTTAGATTATGATAATTTGTATCGTGTGGAACCCAATTCAGCCATACTATTCTACGTGGTATACATCTTTTTTGAATTTCTTGTCTTGCTCAACATGTTCATTGCGGTGGTCACGGAGACTTACTCGCAAGTGAAAGAACATCAACTCTTGGAGAGGAGATTGGATGGTTGTGACGTGATAGTCGTATCTTCCATTGGCTCCTGGTGGCAACGGTTGAAATATCACTATATGTCTGGATATTATTCCACCTCACGCTGCTTCTGTTGCTTTAAATCTAAAAAGTCTCCCACTAGACGAGGTACGGCTATGAGTAGCTACACTGTATCCTATTCAACTGATGTGTTTCGTGCCTCAACTAGGGTGATTCTAAATGGCCTTCCTGCTGGATCTGCAATTAGAATGATATTTGCAAAGTATCCTTCTTTCTGGGACGTGTCTGCATTCTCACCAGCTGTTCTTCGCAATGAAATGGGACGATGGGATAGGAAATATGGTATTAAAAAAGATACCAAGGAGAAATACTCTGGCTTCAGTCCACTTCCTGTACCAGGTACCGAAAATAGCCCATATCGAAAATTATGGTGGTATTTTACGAACAAGGTTGTCTGTGATTCCCAGCGCGAAGGATTTCGAAGAAGTGTTGGGGCTTCAAGTCAAGAGTTTGCTGAAGAAGTGCAGAAATATAGGACGAGATTGGAGCAGATTTATGGATACGAGTCGCCATTTCTTAGAACTTGGAGGGGCATTAAAGAAAGAGAAGCCATGGAACTCCAATTACGTGAGGCCAAGATTGAAATCCGAAGTAACAAAATCAGAAAACAAATTACCAAAATATTGTCACGCGCCTACGACAATTTGGATAGAGAGAACGGCATGGATTTGTTTGATGTATTTTCTTGCACTTACAAGGCTATGGGTGAAAAATGCCAAACTGGTAATTTGTTGTATCCCGATATCCTCAAGTTGCTAGCAATGACTCAGGAATCCGCAAATGTGGACGATGCTATATCATTGATCAATTTATCATTGGATATTATTAGTCCGAATATGGAGTCCTCTGCTCGCTCTCAACCGTCTAACGAGCCGAATCATCATTTAGAAACGATGCTCATAGCTCAGAAAGTTAAATCGGATAGGATGTCGAAAGATATGCAAAATATATCTTCTACATTGAGAGATATTTCACAAAAACTAGAATCGAAGCCTCAGATTTCTCATGAGGATACGATATCCAAAAAGTGTTAAACCAATGGCGTAGTTCTATTAAGTCCTCGTCTCTTGATCCTCGAGTACAAGAAGTGATTCGAATTCGAGGCGCCCTACCTAGCGCTGCCTCAACCACAGTAAAAGTCACCCTTGAGAGAGGTCCCCTTGGTTTTCAAGTAGCGAAATACAAAGGTGTTTTCTTCGTCAATACGTTGGATACTGGTAAGTTTCCTACCCTTTCACGCGGAGATATCCTCGTCAAAGTGGGTGCTGTGTCGTTGGATGATTTATCCTCCAAAGAATTATCCGATCTCCTGGATTTGCGACCGTCTGAGTTGCAGTTCGTTCATTATGAAGTTGGACCTTCTAGCCAGTGGCCTATCGTTGTTGATGACAAGACTTCTTCCACGAAAGATGGATGGGTATATCAAGATTAGTTCTTCAAAAATTTAAAAATAGGACTTCGTAGCTAGCAAAAGATTTCCCCTGTGGTGACACTTCTGAAATTTGAAATTTTATCTGGATTCTTTCTTAAGTCTAAACTCTATATTAACTTTTAAAAAAGAATGTGTTGAAAGCAAAGATGGAAGTTTGAAAATAGGGTCTACTACTTGGCTTATGAAGAAATTTCTCCCATGGACGAAGCCCAAGCATTCATGGAGGTAGGTTCCTTCCACTATATCATCGAATACTAACCAATGTGTAATAGGAAGTATTAGGAGAAGCATTTCCTTCCTTCTTTCACGATTCACTAAGGTCAGGAATTCGTTTATGCAAGTTTCTCAACCGACTCCAGTCTCATAGCATTAACAAAGTGCATACACGACTCACTCGCGAGAACCAGATTCAAAATATAAACTGTTACCTTTCCGGATGTTCTAAAGTAATGGGAATGGAAGAAGCGTATATGTTCCGGGCTGAAGATCTTTTTGATGGTAAGAACTTACAGAGTGTTGCCTTGAATGTTCTCCATTTGAAACAGATCAAAAACAAACGAACTCGAAGACACTGGCATACCTCTCGACCTCCTGCACCAGTGAAAAATAATGTCACAAGCTGCGCCTCTGTTTCAAGTTCTACTTCATCTTTGACCTCACTTGAGTCAATAGGGTATCAGCATCTCGATCTGGAGGCAGATCGTATTCTTGAAGCGTTAGCTGGTATTCATCAGAGCAGTAGTAATGTATGTTTTGATAATGCTGTAAACATTGATAGTGATGACGAATGGGTTCAATTGGATGATTGGTCTCATGCGCAGTTAGAGCACGAAAAGTTGTGGGAACTTGTGCTAGAGGATCCACGACATATCAGTCATGTGTTAGAATATCCTTCGCATGATTTATGGCAATTCATTATTCGGGATCGACAACAAGAGTTGATGGCTACGCCATGGAAAGCAACTATTTTGAGAAAGCAGAACGTGGTTCATGAAAATCACAACGTTCTCATTCGTACACTACTCATGCGAGGAGATGTTGAGAAGGAAACGCGTGCTGATATTTGGTTATTAATGAGTGGTTCTATTAACAGAATGTTAAGAAGACCAGGTTACTACAAAAGTCTGGTTTGCGTCAGTGTTGAAGCTGCTCTTCAATTGCGGTATAAAGGTATCACTTCGTTAGATCAAGTGGAATCCATGGTTTCATATTTCTATACTGTCGTACCTCACGATGAATCTGTTTTTTGGATGGTTGTGCAGTTTATCGATTATGTTTTGCCTTGGGATTGTCTCGGTTTTAACAAAGTCGTAGATCGCCAGGTGTTTCTGAGATATCTCCAAGAATTGCTTCCTTCTATCTATCAGCACCTCCAAGGTTTGTATGTAGCCGAGCTTAAGTCTGATTCAATGGTAGGAATTCACTTCCCAATGTTCTCATGGTTGTTAGGTGCCAACAAGGATTCAACGGATCGCATTTGGGATTTACTGTGGTATGATGGTGCGATAGTACTATTCAGGGTTGCGATGACCCTAACTTCCATCTTGGCTAAGAAGATAGTAGCGTGTGAATCAATTGAACAAGTGAATTCGCTTTTTCAAAACGAAGATGTTCCTGTGATTCATTTCTTTCAAGAGTATGAGCGATGGTCTGTCATAACCCCTTCTTCATTACGCCAGCACAGATCAACTACTAAGATGGACTCCTACTCTGTAGTGTCTTCAAGTCGCATGAACACGATTATCGGAAGAGAACTTGAGAAACCATCGACTGACAGTCTCGAAGGATTTATTCTACGTCACAAAGGCCAACGAATTATGCTTCGTGAGTGTAAACCGGGTGCAGCTGCTGAACTATGCCAGATTGTAAGGGCAATATTCTATTTATAAATTCTAATTTTGTTTCTGTTGAGATGTACGAATAAACTCCCTGAATCTAAATGGGGTGCACTCATAGAGGTCTTGAATAGGAAGGAACAAAATGCTCACGTTGCTTTTACACACGATTGTACCAGCAGTTATATTTTTTAAACCATTTTCTGGATCAACAATCTGAGAATTCATGCAGTGACCACCAAAATGATCTTTCCTCCAAATGCTTTTTAAAACATGACTTTTCCCTTTTCGCGTCTCAACTACTTCACAATTCCCGTCCACAACAATGTAAAGACCTTTAGACTTTTCTCCAGATTTCAAAACACTATGTGTTGAAAGAAATGATTTTGCTATGAACTTTTTTGCTACATATTCCAGTTCCTTTGTATTTAGCATCTTCAATACTGGAACAGTATTTAAAAACTCTCGCATGACATCAGCGTTTTTGCATGTATGGATTGCATATACCGTTTCACCTTTTGGGATGCCTACAAGTAAACTATGCTCTTGTGAAATACATGATGCTGTTCTCCTGTCACTTTCAGATAGGAGCGCAAGCTCCCCGAAACTTGCTCCGCTATAGAGTGTGGCTAGTATTTGAGATTTCGATGGCATTCCTTTTTTATCTCGCCGCCCTTGATACACCACAACTTGACCTGATAGTATAATATAAAACATATCCCCTGTATCTCCTTGTTGAAAAAGTATTTGCTCGTGTTCGAATGAAAACAAACGGGCTGCATTAGCTAGTAGATTCTGCACATCCCTTGAAAATCCTCTACAAAATCGAGTTTGCTTGATCACATGAAGTACTAGATTCACTTCGTCAATATTTCTTTCGTCTGCTAGTTTGGCTAAGGCAGCTAAAAGTGCTCCTTGCTTTTTCACAATAGAAATTGAACAGGTACGGGTTGGGATTCAGTAATCTCAGAACCATCAAACTCATATCCGGACGTATAAACGTTAGTTGGAACTTTCCATAATGGACTTGTGTCAAAATAAAGTGCGCTGCTAAAAAGGTCTGAAGCTGGATTGGTTTTTCGAAGTCTGACATAATCATTGCTAGCAGCGAGGAAATCATCCGACTTGCTTCTTCGATGAGCCAATGCGCGTGCTTGTAAGAATTCAATATTATCAGGACACAGTTTAACAGCATGATCAAAAGAACAGGAAGCAGGTAATCCTTTAAGCAAAAGACAAACCCCAAGATTATAGTGAACATATCCAATATCAGGTCTTTGCGCGAGGCACTGACGAAAACAATTCATCGCTTCATCAATTCTTTCTGTTTCGCCAAGAACAAAACCTAAATTAAACAACGTCTTGAAATCAGTTGGGTACAAAATTAAACTTTGTCGAAAGTGGTGTTCTGATTTTTGAAAATCGCCTTGGCATCGCTTTTCATATCCAATATTATAATAGTATCGAGTGTTTCGAATTCCCAACCCAGTGGCTGAATGACTCTGACCCCGGAGCTCAGCTAGATGAGGCGTCAATTCATTGCAAAGGCGAGCTGGCATTTGATTAATGTCTCGTTGGTTAGCTTCAGCAATAGTGTTGAGGATATCTGTTGCTTGGATTCCTCCAAGGCTACGAAGCAGCTTTGACATTTCATTGTACACATGGACACCAGGCTTACTAATATTTTTCCTGCTTTTATAGACTTTTTGTGTTTTTGAATATTCAGGTGGTTTCGGATGCATAGTGCTGGGCTGGTGGGTGTCTATCGGATGCAACTTTGAAGGATTCTGGTTTCTCTAACGAATATATCCGAGTAGTGTAGACCATATTTCGGTCGTGTATTACATGAGATCGCTATTATTATTCTTTTCATTACTATTAGCACTCTCAGAAGGCGATGTCTACGATGAAGCTTGTGATGCTATTGTTGAAGCAGCCCAGCAAGCAGGTGCTGCAATAAATGCAAAAAATATCCCACTTTTCGAATCGCTCAAAACAGAAACTGCTAGAAGATTTGAACACGCAATATCCCTAGACAAAAATCATCCTCAGGCTTACCTTCACTTTGCTACGTTTCTTCAGAATGGTCAAGAGTACACACATGCAATAGAGATATATGATATTGCCCTGAAAGGCCTTGAATCTAAAGACGCTATTCGTCATGTTGTGAATAAACGAGACGAGTGTTCCTTTCTGAGTGAACTCAAGAACGTAAGTGTGCTGCGCGACTCTGTATATAATCTTGGTCAAGGTAAGTTGAGGACTATACAACATTACTTTTTAATAAATGAATTTAGGTGATATTCCTCGTGCATTTGAGTTGGTTAAAAAGCAACTTCGCCTTATGCCTGCCCCTCACTACTATCACGATAAGGCGATTATGGAAGTCATGCAAAATATCATGAACCCATTGACTTCCTTCCAGTCTTCAATCGATATGACAATTCTTGGGGCAGTTGCATTCTTCAATGCAGCTCGTCGACCTAAATGTGACAATATCCGAGTGGTTCAATTACAGGATAGTAAACGAATGAACAAGGTTCATACTATTTCTGCGCGCCTATATCAGTCCAGTGAATTTGTTTCCTCGGACGTGACGGTGTTCAAGATTCGAAAAGCCATCGTTTGCGGCAAAGATGCCGTGATTGTTGCTTTGTGGCCCGGCAATACGACCGATTCACGAACTTGTGTTGTCTTTTCTTCGTCTAATTGGCCTTTTATCCCATTGCACGAGAATTTATACACGCTTCAAATATGGAATCAATATCAATCACGAGAACTTTTCTCGCAATTCTTAAATGGTCCTCCTCCAAAACCCAACGGAAGAGCTGCTTCATTTCGAAAAATTTCAGATTCGGTTGCGATTCTTTCAGGATTTGCTTCCACTGATTTTTATCATTGGTTATTGGAGGGGCTTCCTCGACTGATTGCTTTGCGTAGTATTCTTGACTCCAATCCAGAAATCAAAATTTTACTCCCATCATCTAGCAAACCTTATATTGATGGATTTTTGGAATTATTAATGCCTCTTTTGAAAACTAGAGTGATTCGACTATCTAGTGGAGCGGCGATTGGTGAACAATTACAAGTTGAAAATGCATTTGTTGTTGACTGGAAAGTATCTCGTAAATCCAACATGACTCATTGTTTGGCTCCAAAAGTTCTTCTCAATGAACTCAGGAGACAGAGTTGGGCTGCACTAGGAATTAATGGCAAAAAAAATGATGCTGATTTCTTGGTGGTATTGTGCATGAGGGTGGGTGTAGCTATGCGAAATTTAAAGGATGGTTTAAAGCTAAAAAATGCTCTTGAGGAGCTGGAGAACATTCGAGTGGTTATTTTTGATGGTTCATTAAACTCTAAAGAATCTGTGAAGCTATTTGCTAATGCTAATGTGATAATAGGAGTTCATGGAGGGGCGCTTTCAAATGCTGTATTTACGAAGCCCAGCTCCCTATTGTTAGAACTTGGATTTAACTCTCCTTGGACGGCACATTACGAACACTTGGCGGCTGCACAGGATCTGAAATACAAGCGATACTTATTGGCCTCCCTTCCCCAGGGTCCTGCCGCCAATACTGTCATGCTTGACAGCTCGATTGAAACCATTAGAGATATTCAATTAGATGTTATGAAACATTTTGATACGGTACTAACAAATATCAAAGAACTTTAAGTAGTATTGTATCCTCTGCTTGAAATTCATGCTTCAATTTCATTTGTATTTTTAGGGGACCTATCCTCCTTAGTTGTCAGATGGGTGCTGCTGGAGCGAAAGAGGAACTTCTTCGCCGTGATGAAATTCATGATTTGGAGGAAATCTCTGGATTTTCGGGCAAGCGAATTCTAGAGCTGTACAAGAGATTTATTCGGTTAGATAGAAGTGGAAAAGGATCGATAACACGAGCTGATTTGCTCGCGATTCCCGAACTCTCCATGAATCCGTTGGTAGATCGTATTACCAACTATTTTGGATTTGCAGAAAAGTCTAGAATTAACTTTACTGACTTTGTGCGCATTTTGTCGGTTTTTAATACTCAAGGAGATCCTCAAAAAATGAAAGACCTCCATGAGGCGTATTTTAGCATCTTTGACCAGGACGAGGATGGGTTCATATCCCCTAAAGAACTGTTTTCCATCTTGAAAAATATGGCAGGCACTTTTATTAGTGACAATGAACTTGAAGTCATGGTTGACATCATTATTGAAGAAGTAGACTTGGATGGAGATGGAAAGCTCAACTTCAACGAATTCGAAATGGCGTTTATGAGAAACCAAATAATTCGAACAGATTCTTCTTCGTGGAGAACCTAATAATTGTAAACAATGCTATTTTAATTAATAAAAAATTATTCATTTAGATTTGTTTATTAAATTAAAAGTCTACTCTCGAGGATCCATTTTGACCTTTCGACCAGTTGTCAGGGCACTACCACCAACATTTCTCAAAAAGTCTTGCGGCATATTCTCTTGGAGAGTCGCTTTCATCGGGAAACTTTCAGAGCTGACTTGAATCCATGAATTGTAAAGTGATTCAATAGCTTCAGGGCTTTTTGGTTGCAAGTTGTTTCCTCTCTCAAAGTGTTCAATGCACAATTTTAAAGTATTTTGAAACTTATTGTGAGAATTTGCTTGAATATTCGCCATATCTATATATCGGTTTAGATACTCGAAAAACGAATCAAAACGAACCGCTTTGAATGCCTTGGTTTGCGCTTCAGCAACTGTCAGCCCGTCTTTCAACCCTTCAGACAGAGCGTCTCTGTAATCCTGTTTAAACTGAGGCACCATACCATCGTCACTGCTGTCAGAAATATTGCTGTATTCTCTGAAAAGAATCAAACGTGCAAGAAGTTCTCTGTATTTGCGATGGCAAATGGAGTGTGAGCTTCTTTCGCATGCATCTTTCAATGTATTGCCCTTTTTAAGGAGCGGTAGTACACTGTTAATGGCATCTAATGCATGAAATACAGAAGTGATAGTGTAGCGTGATTTCCTTTTCATATCTATATTGTCACTTTTGTGTTCTGAAAACCTTGACTTGCCACCAGGAAACTTTTTCTTCAAACCAAGTCTGCCGATTTGATATTGAAGATGGTCTTGGAGCTGCCCAAGCAACTTGGCAAAATCTTCCATTCGAGATATTTCCTCAGCTCCACTTGATACTCCGTCGTCACTATCTTCATAGTCGCTCTTCTTTTTCTCTCCTTCTAAAGATTTTTTCTTCTTACTGCCTGGAAACGCAGGTTCGTAATCAAATGTCCCTTTTCTTTTCCCAGCGAGTTCAAGTCCATCTCCATCAACTACGTCCATGCTATTAATCGCCTTTCCCTTTTTGTTCCCTCTTGACATCATCGTCTTAGTACAATCAAAGGTACACGCGATCTTGATTGGGAATTTTTTTCCTACCTTAGGAGTTATCTATGCAAAACTATAGACAAACTCTAGTACAATTAGTTCACCACTAAATAAATATCCTCCTTTTACTTTGAAATTGATGATATGTGATGCGAAGGCGTGAAGATCATGATAGCTCATCCTCATTAGCGTGGATGATAAATGATGAGCAATCTATTGATATAGGCCCCCCTATCGCATATAGTATCCCATCTCATCATCGCACGTATACTCTACAGGCACCTCAAACAACATATATTCGTCCCACATGTACTGCAGTTGCCCTCCTTTTATTCATGTTCTGGCATGAATTGGCCTGGAAGCCTCTTGTGAATTCTATTGTTTTGATTATTTTGATTATTCCTCCCTCTTGCTTTCTGTATGTTATTTGCCACGTATGGGGCAACAAGATAGATATCAACAAAACCGTAGCTCTTTTCTACGAAGGGTTTGGTCCGGGTATTCTATGGTTATTCTTCGTTGAATTATTGGCAGTATTAATAACCAGAGTTTTTATTTCGACAATGTTGGGTGACTCTGCGGTTTCCTGGAATGAAGCCTCGCTGAAGGAAATGTACAAATTCGACCTTGCAAAACCTGTTGGAGTATTGACTGCATGCACGTATTCATTTGTAGTTGCTGGGTTCTTGGAAGAGTTGACCAAATTACTATTTGTGACTAGAACGGTTAGCTTTGTATTATACCCTGGAGGGTTTAACGCAGTTCCCCACGTATTACTCCAAGAAGACATCGACTTGGAGTCATCCAATCAATTTCAAAGCGATACTGTTGTAAGCAAACAATGCATCATCGCTTATTTCCTGGCATTTAGGTAAGTACATATAGTAAGATAATTAAAGATGATTTTGAAATTGTAGTTTGGGCTTTTCTACTAGCGAAAACATGCTTTATATTTGCTTTAATACATCGTCTACGTACCCAGCATTACATCTGGCTTTTGAAAGGGTATTGTTTGCCCTTCCAATGCACGTGCTTTGCGGGCTGCTAACAGGGCTCAATTTGGTCCGAAGATATTTAGGTCACCATGTGAGCTTGATGCAAGTGCTACTTCCTTCAATAGCCATGCATGGTGTGTACGATATATTTCTTATTGTATATCAATACCTCTCGAATAAGGAATTAGTTGATGCAAGTACCCTTCGAGTTATGTCATGGGCCACTTCTCTGATTTTATTGGGTGTTTTGTCACATCTGAATAAACAGAAATGGACCGTCGTGTTTGGTTGATTTTAATTAATACGGTATTTTTAAGTTATATAAGCATTCACACTACTTCTACCTCTTCCACATTGGTAACTCCTTCCTTTTCAAGAAAATCATCCAAGTCTTCCATTCCGTTTCTTTTGCTTGTTTCTGGATTTAAGAACGACATGAGGTTCAAACTGGAATGATTTCCTTTTTGAAAACCACTAAGATTATGCAAAAACGATCCTCCAAAGAATGAAGTCCCTTTCATAGCTGCAGTGGTGGGTGAGGAAACCAAACCCATTCTCGAGGGAAATCTTCCCAGAAATTTGAGATTGCTTTCGTTATTACCAGAAAGGGCGTCTAAACCTTGTGTGAATTGCTCAAGATCGTCGTCACCTTGAAGGTTTTTTAAACTGACGGTGGAAAATGTGTGTTCTAAAGTCTTTGATTCTGCATCTGTATCTCTGGTTTGAATAAACATACGCAAGTGCACTTTCAAAGTCCTCATAATAAAGGAGAGCACTGCATAAGGATCGTCTTTTCTTTCCGCAAATGCCTGTGATCGACCGAAATCAGCAAGTGCAGAAGCGAACGAGTCTTGAACTAATAGGAAATTAGCAAAACCAGATACATCGGGTGTCATGCCTCTGGTAATGTCCAATGATGAATGACTGCCCGCATTATGTATCCAGAAATCCAGCATTTCTCCAACTTCTTGTGCGAAGCTATCGACATGAACACCATTTTTCAACTTGATGCCCTCTGATTCATTCCTATTAAACGGAACATGAATGAGTAGGATCACGTTCATTAGCAGCTGAAGTCGTTGTTTGTTAATGATGCTTCCATTTTGATGCGGTTTCTCTCCATAATAACTATCATGAGTCCATAGATGGTCTGATGGGTTCGAAGTCCTTTTCGTAACACCAGCTTGTCTTCCAGATTCTGCAAGTCTTTTTTGAGAGGAAAGTCTTCGAAGGTACGTTTTGAAATCATCAGCAGTGTTGTTGTTCATTTCAGATTCCCCACTGTAGTAAACATTCTCCCCAAAACCCTGTGGATGGCTACTGAAGCGTCTTGGTGATAAAGCACGCGGTCCAAATAGACTTTCAGAACACAAGACTGCGTCAGGGGTTGTTCCTCGTCGTTTTTTTATGCGTGGTACTGCTACTCTATTGAGACTAGGTTGATTTGCAAATATGTTGGAATGACACGGGGGTAGAGGTGGAGACACCGTTAAGAAATTCTCTTCGTCATCTTCTTCTTCGTCTTCTATCTTTGATTTCGTTGCTTTTTTAGCTCCTTTTTTAATGCCGGGTCTTTTTCGTCTTCTGCAAAACAACTTCCAAGGGGGTGAAGCCACTTCAGCTAGGATTCGACACTGGCCGTTTCCAAGCTGTTGCACAACATAGGCACGAAAATTGTGAAGCACGTTCCTCGTCAATTTTGATCCATGAAATCCATAGTGCCAACCCTTCAGGTTTCTGTTGAACTCAAAACTGACTCGTTCTCGGTCGTTCGAAAGCGGACGTCGTTCTTGTAACTCCAACCCTTCAATATACTCCCGTAGTGGCATGTCGGCTAATCGAACCTTGTCTTTAATTTGATGTTCAGGCACAACATCACCAACTGAGTATTCACGTCGTTGGATACCTCTTGCTCCAACCAGAGCAGGAGATTCAAGTTCACTTTCTGCCACTGCAAAATGAGCAAACGAATAAAGTTTCGCCCCTTTCAGTTCCTCAATAGAATAAGAAAAATCTATAATGATACTATGTCCACAGAAACCTGGTTGGTGTCCGAGTCCTTGACAATGATTCGGGAAACATCTCAGATTCTTTTGGCCATTGGATTTATTGTTGCGTTGGTATGCATCCACCCACTGAAGGTTGTTATGGAACTCTAAACGAGGCACTCTATCATCATCTTCCATAACAAAAGTCCCACTGAATAGTCGATTTGATCTACCTCAGTCTGACAATGAATGGATTGATTTCAGGAACGATCCCCTTCTTGCTGTCTATTTGTACGAAATCGTTTTTCCGACACAGGTGGGACAATAACATCAAAACTACACCTAGAGTGACTTCTAACGAAAACTATAGTATTACAAAGAAAAAATGTTGACAGTTTTTTAATACGGATAATCACTCAGGATACTGCTATAGGGTCCTATAAGAAACCCCTAAGAAGTAGCGATTTGATGACCAGTTCAAAAAGGAGAGCAATAAGAAATATTTTTTCGAGTCAACCATTGACTGCGGATTTGAGCCAACAAAATTAAACAGTGCAAACGACCGTACACATTTAACTAACTTTTCCCAACAAATGTTTCAAAAATGGTCGATTTGCTCGATATTTTTTTTCAGGAGTTTCCATTTTTACGCACCAAATGTAAATGGAACAAGATTTGAAACC